>Ga0209698_10000065_pt1 | contig 93401 bp, 83 predicted proteins | sample LitLauG_LLR_2012_FD_187203 | JGI IMG/M metagenome (GOLD analysis project Ga0209698, IMG submission 187203) | Freshwater sediment microbial communities from Pennsylvania, USA - Little Laurel Run_MetaG_LLR_2012 (SPAdes) (version 2) | ecosystem: Environmental > Aquatic > Freshwater > Creek >... | reverse complement strand
TGCCTTCACCCTGATCGAGCTGCTGGTGGTCATCGCCATTATTGCCATCTTGGCGGCGCTGCTGCTGCCGGCGCTGTCCCAGGCGAAGGCCAGAGCGCTGAAAACTGCGTGCGCCAGCAACCTGCGCCAGTGGGGCGTGGCGGTGACGATGTATTCCGGGGATAACCAGGACCGGTTCCCCGACAATCCGGCGGCGGACGGGGCCGACGGATTTGCCTGGATGGCCAGGCATCTCAACAACGTTTTTTATCCCCAGTACCTTTATCCCAACCGGTCCGGCGCCGGCGCCAGCCAGCGGGCGCAGCAGGATGTCATTTATTGTCCCACCGATCAATGGCATCGCGCCTACGAAGCCGCCAACCTCACGGTGACCAACCTGATTGGCTACCAGTTCCTGCCCGGACGGGATGCCGCCGGTGAAAGTGGCTTCAACCTCCAGGGGCTCGATCAATGGTTGTATCGGGTCAAGCTGGGGAGGTCGTACCGGAAGGCGCCGGTCATGATCGACAAGATTCAGGCCGTGGGGTCCAGCCCGACCGGGCCACTGGCGTGGAACTCCGCGGTGACGAGCGGCGGCCAGACCTATGCCACGGCCAACCACCTGGTCAGCGGCCAGACGCCGGGTGGCGGCAATTTTTTGTACGAGGACGGCAGCGTGCTCTGGCGGAAATTCTCGCTCGGCAACCCGGCGGGCACCATCAAGCCTGGGGCGGTCGGGAGCGGCTGGGTGGTTTTCTTCTGGCCGGCCGACCTGGATGCCGGCCCGTGGTGACAACAACTCAACCAATGCAAAACCTCATCTCAAAACCAAAACAACCTCCCGGATTCACCCTGATCGAGCTGCTGGTGGTCATTGCCATCATCGCCATTCTGGCGGCGCTGCTTTTGCCGGCGCTGGCCAAGGCCAAGGCCAAAGGGCAGGCCATTAGATGCCTGAGCAACTTCAAGCAGTTGGAGCTTTGTTACCAAATGTATATTGGAGAAAACAATGATACGTTGCCGCTGAACTTTGTTAACAATCCCCTCCAAAACTGGATTTTGGGCCTCGTGCACACGGACACGACGACCGCAAATATCCAACTGGGCGTGCTTTATCAATATAACAAGCAAGCCGCTATTTACGCTTGCCCGGCGAACACGGCGACGGTTCCGGGCACCCAAGTCCCTCTGACCCGGACCTGTTCCATTGAATTCTCCATGGGCGGGAACAGCGCTGCCAGCGCCCTAGGTCCGTGGACGATCAGCCGCGGTGGCGTCACGTTTAATTCCTATTCAAAAGGCCTGCAAGTCAAGCGACCTGCCGAAAAGTTCGTATTCTGCGAAGAAGCCGAAACATCCTTAAACGACGGAGAATGGGGGATGTATCCTTTAACCGGGCCGACGAAAACCGTCATGCCCATCTGGTGGAACGTGGCGAGCACGCGTCACAGCAGCGGATGCAATTTTTCCTTTCTGGATGGGCATGCGGAATATTATAAATGGCACGGGTCGGTGCTCCCTGCTCACCAGACGGATGCCAGTCCCAATGCCATCGGACAGAATGGGGACATCCCAGACACCTCTACGGTTGATCTGCCAAGAGCCGAAGCGGGCGGTGCCCAATGAGTGTTATGGTTCAACTGCACTCTTCAGTCATTCGCCCAATACTGTTCGACTTGATGCCGTTTCAATTGTCGCTGGATCTGGGGCGGGAAACTCCCAGACCGGTTTTCCGGGAACCAAACGCAAATCCGCTAGACCTCAATAAACTCGACCTTTCACACATTGTCTTTCGTAACACCCTCTATTATGCAAATCTGTGCTGATATATCGCGGATTGGGAGTATTCATGCTGGAGACAGCAAACGGAGGAATCATCCCCGGTGCCAACGCCACAAAGGCTTCACGCTCATTGAACTGCTGGTGGTCATTGCCATCATCGCCATCCTTGCCGCCATGCTTTTGCCGGCGTTGGCGAAGGCCAAGGACAAAGCCAAGACGATTTCTGACTTGAATAATCTCAGGCAGGTCGGCTTTTTTGTTCAACTCTACACCGACGACAGCAGAGATGTCTTCCCAGCCTGTCGCGGACAGGATCCGACGTTGCCTGCAATGGATGATTGGTGGGGCAATTATTTGGGCAAGTATTCGGCAGGCAATTCCAACCTGTTTCATTGTCCGGTGCTGACGGGAATTCGCAATCAATACACCCCCGGTTTCGCATGGAATTGGAAAGGCACGACCTACCCGGGCGATCGCATTGGGTATTCGGCGAATGTCTTTTTTCTGTTCTACCCCGCGCCATCGGTTCAGGCGCCGGTGACGGTTTCATACGGTGGCTTCACTTATACGAGTCAATTTGGTTTTAAGCGCACTTCCATCCGCAGACCTAGCGATTGTCTGGTTATTGGTGACTCGGAGGGTTACTGGAGCATGAGTTCCTACTGGCCGACAGCCATAATGGATGGAACCGACCCTGGTTATGAGGGTATTGCCTGCCGGCACGGAGGGGGCGGAAGCGGCCACATCAACGGCGGATTGGGGGTGGTGGTCTTTTCCGACGGCCACTCCGAGACGCGTAAAGACGCAAACATAAATCCCCAAGCCAGCAATCAACTGAAAAACTCTAAATACTGGGATCCACTCCAACGAGCCGGCGATCAATAAAATTCCACGAAACCAAAACCATGAAGCACAAAATCATTACCGGCTGTCTTCTCTTCTCCCTTATGATTGGAATCGTCTCCGCCGCCGATTGGAAAGAAAAATTGCAGAAGGAACTGCCGCTGCTCGGCCATCGCAACTGGATTGTCGTGGCCGACTCGGCGTATCCGCTCCAGACCGCGCCGGGCATCGAGACTATTTTTGTGGATGCCGACCAGCTTGAGGTCGTCAAAGGCGTCATCGCGGAACTGGCCAAGACCAAGCACGTCAAGCCGGCGATTTACACGGACGCGGAAATGCAATTCGTCGCCGAGAAAAACGCGCCCGGCATCGGCGCTTATCGCGAGGCGCTGGGAAAGATTCTGGCGAACCAGCCGGTGCAAGTTTTACCGCACGAACAAATCATCGCCAAGCTCGACGAGGCGGGCAAGACCTTCAAGGTGCTGATCATCAAGACGACTTTGACCAAGCCCTACACCTCGGTTTTCTTCCAGCTTCAATGCGGCTATTGGAACGCCGATTCCGAGGCCGAATTACGCAAAGCCATAAACAAACAATGAAGTTTTATTGGGTTCAGTTGGGGCGCTGGTTGTTAATGAACGGTCTGCTGTCCGTTTGTGTTTACCCTGCGAAAGCTGAAAGCACTTCGGGTTACTGCCTGCTGGCAAGCCGAACGAATGATCTCGTGCTGCTCGATTTTGCCTCCGCTGAAGCCCCGAAGTATTTGACGGCCCCGAAGGCTTTCACGGTGAACCGCCGCGAGCAATCCGTCGTCGTCAGCGGATCAATGAGCGGAAGAAGCCAAAGTCTGGGCATCACTTCTAGCGCGCAACCGTGGAATCTTTCCAATTACCTCTATCTGGTCGCCGATGTTCACAATGGCGGAACGGAAGCAGTGACGATCATCTGCCGGGCGGAAGACCCCGAATACGCCGGGTGGCATCACTACGCAGAATCGGTTGCCCGCGTGGGTGCGGGCGAAACCACCTCGGTGCTGGTTTTCCTCAAAAGAAAAAATCCGCCGGATGAAAGTCTGCTGAAAGCTTTCCCCGGCATGGATGCGCTGCCCGATGGCTATATGCCCCACTGGAGCGGACTGGATCCTTCGCACGTCTCCAAAGTGGTTTTGGGGTTGGAAACTTCCGGGTCGGATCTCAACTTGGAATTGTGCCGTTTTCGCGCCACCGGCTTGTGCGATGCCGCGCCGCTGACGGCCCCGGGCTATTTTCCGTTCATTGATGCTTATGGTCAGTTCCGGCACGCGGACTGGCCGACAAAGATCCATTCGCCAAAGGATTTTGCCGCGCAGCGGACGACGGAAGCGGCCGCGTTGCAGGCCAGTCCGCGTCCACCGTCGTGGGACAAATACGGCGGTTTCAAGGACGGCCCGCAACTTACCGCCAGCGGAAATTTCCGCGTGGAAAAATATGCGGGCAAATGGTGGCTGGTGGATCCGGATGGCCGGCTTTTCTGGTCTCATGGCGTCACGGGAGTCGGGGTTTCCTCAACCTCTCCGATGCAGGGCCGAAAGCAGTTCTTTACCGAACTTCCGCCAATGAATCCGAGCAGTCCCAATGTCGTCAATTGGTATCTGGCCAACCTGAAACTCAAATATGGCTCCACTGCCGAAGTCACCGCCGACGCACTCGCTCACGAACGCCTGTCCGGCTGGGGACTGAATACGCTGGCGAGCTGGTCCGATCCGAAGGTGACCAGCCTGGATAAAACTCCTTACACGATAACACTCAACATCGGCGGCCCGAAACTGGCTCCCAGCTTGAAGCTGGCCGATCCGTATGACAAGGCGTTTGCCCGCAGTGCCCGCAGTGTTTTCAAAGGCGAAAAAAATTCCACCGGCACAGATCCCTGGTGCATCGGTTACTTCATTGGCAACGAATTGGAATGGCGCAACGGACCCGACATGATCAACGAAGTCCTGACCGCGCCGGCGAAACAAGCCGGGAAACAGGCGCTGGTGAAATTATTGCAGCAACGCCATGCCGCCATTGCCGATCTCAACACGGCGTGGCACACGACTTATGATTCGTGGGATAACTTGCTGAACTCAACCAACAAGGTGGAGGCCACGCTAGCTCTCGATGATTTCACGGCCTTCAACAAAGAACTGGCGCAGCTTTATTATCAGACCTGCGAAACCGAATTGAAACGGGCCATGCCGAACAAACTCAACCTCGGCTCGCGGTTTCACACCGTCAATCCCATCGCCATCCGCGCGGCGGCCAAATACTGCGACGTGGTGAGTTTCAATAAATACAACACCAGCATCCGCAACCTCACCCTGCCGGATGGATTAGATCGCCCCATCATTATTGGCGAATTTCATTTCCCTGCGTGGGATCGCAGCTTTGCCGCCAATGCCGGTTGCGGCCAGCTTTGTGAAGTGCAACGAGCGGACAGCTATTGGTATTATCTCACCGGCGCATTGGAAAACCCGCTGATCGTCGGCACGCACTGGTTTCAATACCTGGATCAGCCGCTGGCGGGCCGTGGCGATGGTGAAAATTTTCCCATCGGCTTTGTGGATGTCACGGACACGCCTTACGACGAACTGACCAAAGTCACCCGCGAACTGGGCGATAACCTCTATGCCCGCCGGCTGCAAGCCGACTTTGCCGCCGCAACCAAAAGACCGATGACCGGCAAAACTGAACCCATGAAAAATTAGGCTATATTTGCGACCAACCAGAGATCTGACCTTACTAAAATACCGCATGTGCTTTGCATATGAATAACTCCGAAAAAAGCAAAACCATCAGTCCCAGATTGCGATTTATTTGTCCGCTCCTCTTAATCGCTTTAGCGGCAGGTATGTCCGTAATGGCGGCGCAACCAGTCCGCGTGTTTATTCTGGCCGGCCAATCGAACATGGAAGGTCACGGCATGATTGTGGCCCAGACGAACCACAATGGTGGGCAAGGTTCGCTGAAATTTCTCGTCAAGAATCCCGCCACCTCGAATCGCTTTGCATCGCTGGTTGATGCTTCCGGTCATTGGCGCAAACGCGATGACGTTTGGATTTCCTATCTTGAACAAAAGGGCCAGCTTTGCGCCGGTTACGGTGCGCGCAAAGATATGATCGGCCCTGAACTTGGCTTCGGCTGGGTCATGGGCGACGCGCTCGACGCACCCGTGCTGCTCATCAAGTGCGCGTGGGGCGGCAAGAGTCTGGCCGTGGATTTTCGTCCGCCAAGTTCGGGCAAACCACCTTATTCTCTCGGTGAGAAAACAGATGCGGCCATCGCACAAGACCCGGCCATCCTTGGTAAATCCTATCGGGAAACGGTGTCACAGACCAAAACCGCATTGGCGCATATCAAAGAACTCGTGCCCGGCTCAGACGGCAGCTATGTGCTGGCCGGTTTCGGCTGGCATCAAGGATGGAATGATCGGATCAACGAAAATTTCAATGCGGAATACGAAACCAACATGGTTAATTTCATCCATGACATGCGGAAAGACCTTGGCGCGCCCAAGCTTCCGTTTGTCATTGCCGAAACCGGCATGACCGGACCGGGTGAGAAAAATCCGCGTGCGCTTTCCCTGATGAAGGCGCAAGCCGCTGCCGCCGGGCGGGTGGAATTTAAGGGCAATGTCGCCTTCGTGAGCACCCGGGAATTCTGGCGGCCACCGGAACAGTCACCGACCAACCAGGGCTATCATTGGAACTCAAACGCGGAAACCTACTACCTCATCGGTGCGGCAATGGGGCAGGCCATGAAGGGACTGATGGGCATCAAATGAAAACTCTTGGGGAACAAGTCTTGGGAGTTTTTTATTCTTCACCGCGCGCCGCAAAATGGTAATTACCCGAGCCGATTTCGTAAACGGCGTATCCCGCCTCGGCTAATAAAAGCCTTACGCCCTTTGCCCGAGCCGCCGGCCGGCCGGATTCGGTGACACTCGTGGCGTCGGCACTCGGCAGGTAAATGGTCGCGGTGGTGTTAACCGGGATGGTGATGTCCCATTCAAACCGGCCGGCCCGCTTTTGCCAGCAGCTGACAATCTGGCCATAGCCAGACTCGTGGGTGACTTTTACCCATTTCAGATCGCCGACCGGTGTTGGACGCAGAATGAGGTGTTTGAAACCCGGCACCGCCGGATCAAGTTGAATGCCGCCCAGATCGCGGATGAACCATTCACCAATCGGGCCTTGGCACGAGGGCATTTGCACGCCACCGGCATTCCAAAATTCCATGAACGTCGAGCTTTTGTGATTAAACACGATGTCAAACCAGCTCGGAGCATTGGATTGGGTGGCAAGTGTCCAGGCCAGTTCGCCCAAGCCCAAATCGGCAAGTCCGGTCAAGAGAAATGGCGTGCCTTCAAAACCGGTGGTCAGATGATTCCCAGCGTCCTCGATGCTGGCAACCAATTGCGACCGGATCAACGGTCGCCGGTCTTCGGGCGCAACGTCCAACACGAGCGGCAAGAGTTGGGCCGTCTGGCTGTTGGTTGCGTAGCTGCCCGTCGCGGAATCCAGAAACGCGTTGTTCAATGCGGCGGCAATGCGCTGCGATTGCTCGGAATAAAAAGTCGCATCGTTGGTCTGATTCAAAAGCAAGGCCGCTTGGCTGACGAGGCGGTTGAAATAAGCGCTGCCGCAGGTGGCGGTGATGGCCACCGCCGTGCGTTGGGGCGTGCCAGTGGTGCCCACTTCGCCCCAGTCGCCCAGCCCCCAGATCATCAAACCATCCAGCGCCATTTTGGACGGGTCACGGCCGGCACCCAGCGGATGTTTTTGCGGACACCACATGTTGGTTTTCCCTTCAATACTCCGCATCCAGTCCACAAACCCTTTCATGGCGGCATAATTATCGGACAAGATTTTTTTGTCGCCAGTGAACTCGTAAAGCTGCCACGGCAGATAGACGATCATACCGCCCCACCAGACACCGTTCCAGGCGCCGTCATACCAGATGCCGGGATTGGGCGCGATGGGCGGTTCGTAGCCATTGGCCGCCTGGACATCGCGCAAGTCATCGAGCCAGTCGCGATACATCGCCTCCGAATCGTAATTCAACATCTGCGTGGCAAACATGTTTTGGATGTCCTGAATCCAGCCCGTTTTTTCACGGGTCGGATCGGCGGGAAAATGCAGGTTGTAATTTTCACAGGTGCGGCGCAGCACGGCTTGCAGGCGATTCAAACGCGCGTCCGAACATTCAAAACTTCCGGCATCGGGCAGATCGGAATGAACGTTGCACGCCACCACCGTTGTCACAGTCGGTTTGGCCGTCAAACCGCGCACCAGACATTTGCCGAAACCGTGATGCGTAAAACGCGGTTCATAAATTTCCTCGCCGCCGCCCTTCAGAATATAACTGTCCTTTTGATACCGACCGTGCGTGTGGCTTGAAGCGCCGGGAAATTCCAATTGGATTTTCTGCCCGGCCTTGCCGCGCACGGTCAACCGCGCCCAGCCCGCCAGATTTTGGCCAAAATCAATCTCCCAAACACCGGGACTGTTGGAACGGATATTTACCGGCGGCACGGTCTCGGTCAGACGCACCGGAAATAATTCCGAGCGAACCAGCCGGCCGCTCGGCGCAGAAACGGCAATCGCAGAGCGCCAGTTCGTGTCGTCAAATCCGGCTATATCCCAGCCCGGCTGTTCCAAGCGGGCATCGTAATCTTCGCCGCCGCGAATGCAGTTAAAAGTGATCGGGCCGGTGGACAATTTCCAGGTTTCATCCGAGACAATGACTTGCTTCGTGCCGTCGGCAAATTCAACTTCGATGCGCAGCCGCAGCTTGGGCGCGCCACGCCACGACGCATGACCGTTCCCGAACAAATCCTCGACCGCGAGATGATACCAGCCGTTGCCCAGCAAGACGCCGACGGCATTGCGGCCGGATCGCCATTGCGGGGTTAGATCGTAGATTTGGTAGAGAACCCGCTTGTCAAAATTGGAAAACGCCGGTTCCAACAAATGATCGCTCACGCGCTTTCCATTCAAACTCAATTCGTAAAATCCCAGCCCGCAGACAAAGGCGATTGCCCGGCGAATCTTGCCTTTGGTTTCCGTTTCCTTGCGCAACAGGATGGCGGCAAAACCGGGACCGTTCGTGGACGGTAAAGCCGTTTTTGAATTCAACGCCGCGCTGGGTTTCTCGGTCGCGCCAATCCATTTCGCGTGCCAGTCTTCATCCGTTGACAAGCCGGTTTGCCAGCCGCTTGTGCGGCTCCAATGCGAGGGCTTTCCGTCCTTATCCCAGATCCGCACTTTCCATTCGTAGTTTTTGCCGGGCATCGGCGGCGGGCCGGCATATTCCACGTTCACCGACTGATCCGAAACCACTTTGCCTGAATCCCAAATTCCGGCGACCATGATTTGATAAGCCGTTTGCACATCTCCCCGCCGGTTCGATTCCTGAACCCAACTAAAATTTGGAGCTTCGTTTTTCTGCCCCGTGCCGTCCTCAATCCTGTAATTGGTTTTGGTGATGGTCATCCCACTCGCCAAGACCTCCCAAAACATCATGACGACCAACCCAAGCCGCTTCATTGAAAATGTGTTTTCACCGGAGACCTTAATTTCACTTTTACTGCCTGAAGTTTGATTCATTTAATTCTTTCCGCCGCTTCGGCCAGCAGGTTTTTCAATTGCACGGTTTCGGAAATTTTACGGCCATCAGTCTAGCGTCCGCTGACTCTTCCACCACGTCGGATCGGGCTGCCAATTTGGATTAAAAAATTCCGCATGCTGCTTTTCTAGGCTGACTGGCGGCTTCACCGTGAACCGAGAACAAAAGGATTGCACCAAAAACACCGGCCCAGCCCACAATTTTGAACATATTGAATGAGTCCAACATTGCGCTGCTTGAGTTTAAGTTTATTTTTCATTTTCGCGCTAAACATAGTGAGGAGATTGTTTGGGCAACTCGTATCGGAGTTGGCGCGCGACCAACTGATTTCCTTGCCAGTCAGCGTCACTGGACCGTAATGGAGAACATCCCAAACCGCGCCTCGCGCCACCAGGCCATGCGCACGACGTGATCATCGTTGGAAACAACTTTGCTCGTGCTGGAAAAGGAATTTTCGCCAGCGAAGGCCAGCAACAGGACAATCGTTTTCAGAACCGCAGATTTCATTTTTAAAAATTTGAAATTTTGCCTTCACAACTTGTTTTGCTGATAAACTTGACCTGTGACCTGTTGGTTGGTGCCGTCAACGCCTTCAGCTTCGTAGCGGTATTTGAATCTGCCTTCCGGCGCGACGTCACCGCTGAAATAAAAATCCATCACGTCGCCGAGCTTCTGCAAATTGTCTGCCCATTTGAAATCAATAGCGGTTTTAGTTTCACCCGGCGGCAATCCCAATGCCGTGCGTGGAATCGCCAGTTGCATTTCGCTGCCGCGAATACATTCCACTACTGGTTCAACTTTTTGCCAGTTCCAGCCGCCGAGATTTTTTTCCAGCCAGAATTTGCCGCGCTCGTCCGCGACGCGGTTCACGATGAAATCATAACCCGCCCAGCCGGTGGCCGCGTTTTGATCCACGTCAATCATCAGCCACATCCAGTTCGAGCCGGTGCTGGGCGTGATGGCCTTAACGGTTTTGACATAGAAATAAAGATTCGTCGCATCGCGGGCGACTTTCATCACCCACAAATCGTTCCGCCCGGAGTTATTCGTATAAAACCTGCCGCCGCTGCCCGCGAAATGGCGCGGCTGCGTGTCGCCGACGTAATCGCGAAATTCCGGCTGCACGTCAGTCCACTGATTAAAGCTGCCCGCCAAAGCAATCGTTTTTGGCGCAGACGCTTTCGGCAATTCGGGCACGCCCTTGTAACGGCGCACGTTCGCGATCAGCTGTAAGTAGTAATTGTCTCCATGCCCGCCAATCATCGGTTCAATGTCGCGACTAAATTCCTCATTATATTGATCGACAAAAGCGATGGGCTCACCGGGTCTTTCCCAGCGACCCGCGACCCATTCGTTCCAGCCCGTAACCATCACGATCGGCGGCTGCAGATCAAACGCACGTTTCCATTGCTCCTGAAAATTATACCCGCGATCCACCGACCCGGGCGCGATGTGCTGCGCGCCGTCGTGGAAGCTGCGCCCGCGCGCCTCGCCGGAACTCATGTTCTTCACCCTGCCATCATAAGCGCTGAGATTTTGCGCGACTGACACGTTGACCTGCTCCGGCTTCTCCGGGTCATCCGTAAAACCGTAGGGCTGCGGATAAGTCGCCTCCCAGTGCCAAGCGTAGGGTGTGTTGGTCAGCGTGAACGGCCAATGCGCGCGGCGCAGCGTGAAGAATTTTTTCAACCCGGCGTCGGCCTCTTGGGGATCGCAAATCAACAGCGGCTTGCCCTGCCAGTTGAACCAGAGTTCGTGGTACAGATTTCCTTGATATAAGTCGCGGTAGATTTCGTCGGCAGTTTTCCCGGCGTGCGTGTTGACCATGAAGGCGATTTGCGGCGTGCGCCCCCCGGTCTTCCGCACGTCGCGGAAGACCTCGCACAAGACCAGGTAAATTTCGGGATACGACCGCGCGTTGGTCGCGTCGAAAATCAGCACGTCAATCCCCGCGTCGGCCAGCATTTGCGCGTGGCGGCGCAGCACCCACGGATCGTCGCCGCGATAGTAGCCGTAAAGCGGCTCGCCCCAGTAATGCGAAACGCCATAGCCCCCCCAAAGCGGACTGTCGGGCTTGTGCAAGGCGTCTGGATCGCGCGCGAGAATTTTTGCCACGTCATACGGGCCGTCCAGCAGTTTACTTCCCGGCGAACCGGTGTGGTTGATGAAATAAAAGATGGCAACGAACTTACCGGCCTTGGGCTGGCCGACTTCCGAGGCGAGTGGCAAGGCGCGTCCGAGCGCATCGGTTGCCGGCCACGGCGTGCCGGGATCCTCCTGAGCCGAGGCGTTCGCCCCCAGCAGGGCTGCCGTCAGCACGGCAATGAAGCGGTTTCTTTTCAATTGTTCAAGGGCTTGAGTGGCTGCCGCCAAAAAGCGTAATAAAAAGTGCAGACCACTTGAAGAGATTAATTCGCTGCCGGGTTGATGCCAATCATGTAAACGCGGTCCTCCGGATGTCAGATAATTATTTCAGAAGCATCAGGTGGTAATTGGAAAATTTACCGATTGGCGGCAAAACAGCCCTCACCGCTAGCGGTGATTTTAGGCGGAAACGGGACGAGAACAATGCGCTGCGCCTTGCGCGGCTTCACCGCATCAATTGATCATGCTCGCAATGATTCAAACTGCCGCGCCGCCAATGCCCAATCCAATTTCGGATCGGGCTTAAGAATTTTGACTTCGGTCGAGCGGCGAACCACCGCGCGCATTTCCACGAGGGAACCGACTTCGCCATCGGCGCGAATTTGCGTCAGCAGGTTTCCAAGGGCGGTCGCCTCGACCGGTCCGGCCAGCACCGGCCGCTGGCAGGCGTCGGCGGTGAATTGGTTCAGCAGTTGGTTCTGCGACCCGCCCCCGACGATGTGGATGACTTCAATTTTTTCACCGGTCAATTCTTCGAGCGAGCCGAGCACTTCGCAATATTTGAGCGCGAGACTCTCGTAGGCGCAACGAACCAGTTCCCCATCCGTCTTCGGCGCCGACTGGTTGGTCTCGCGGCAGAATTCCTGAATTGCCTTGGGCATGTCCGGCGGATTCAGAAAGCGCGGGTCGTTCAAGTTGACAAGCGAGCGGAGCGGCCTGGCCTTCGCCGCCAAGGCAGCAAGCTGCGTATAATCGTATTTGCGACCAGCGCTTTCGAACGAGCGTTTGCATTGCTGCACCAGCCAGAGCCCCATGATGTTTTTCAACAGGCGATAGGTGCCGTCAATGCCACCTTCATTCGTCATGTTCAGTGCCAGCGCGCGCGGCGACAGCGCGGCTTTTTGCACCTCGACCCCCATCAGGGACCAGGTCCCGGAACTGATGTAAGCCCAGTTCGCCTTGCCGGTATTCGCCGTCGGCACACCGGCAATCGCCGAGGCCGTGTCGTGGGTAGGCGGGGCAACCACTTTCACGCCCGCGAGTCCGGTGCGTTCCGCGATGGATTCGCGGATCGTTCCCAACTGCGCTCCTGGCGGAACGATTTTCGGAAAGATCTGCAGCGGCAGCCCAAGTTTTTTCAACATGCCACTGGCCCAATCTCGTTTCAGCGGATGCAGGCATTGCGTGGTGCTGCCATTCGTAAACTCCACCGATTTCGCGCCACACAAAGCCCAGTGCAGAAAATCCGGCATGAGCAGCAGACAATCCGCCTGCGCGAGCAGGCCGGGATTCCGCTCCTGCATTGCCAAAAGCTGAAACAGCGTGTTCAACTGCATGAACTGCAAACCGGTCTGCGCGAAAATCTCCGCGCGCGAAACTTTCTTGAATGCCCGCTCCATCATGCCGTTGGTCCGGGCATCGCGATAATGATACGGCATCCCGACGATTTCGTCGTTCGCCGTCAGCAGCACGAAGTCCACGCCCCATGTGTCCGCCCCGACGGAGACGATTTTCTTGCCGAACTTTTTCCCGGCGAGCGTGAGGCCGGTCTGGATTTCCGCCCAGAGCCGCAGGACATCCCAGCGGATGGTTTCACCGAGTTGAACCGGGCCGTTGGGAAAGCGGTGGATTTCTTCGAGCCGAAGTTTTTTGCCGTTCCAGATGCCGACCATGACCCGGCCGCTTTCCGCGCCGAGGTCAATCGCGAGATAAACTTTTTCAGGCATATAAAATTCTGTAAATGTGCCGGTGTTTAAGACAAACGCCGGGGATTGACGGCGTGCGGACCGCGACACTCAATCCCTGGAATCAAGAAGCGGGCAGTTAGGGAAGATTTGGTTTCGCCCGTTCTCACATTTTGCTTTTGAGGTAGGTGCCGTAGCCGATGACGATGGTGGACAGGATCAGCGTGGCGATGCCGCCGCCGATGAGCAGATGCGCCTTCCTGCTCGAGCCTTTCCATTCGTGGAAGATCCAGCCCCACATGGTGCTGAAGATGATGATGCTGGCCATGTGCAGCGTCCACGAGGCGAAGCTGAACTTGCCCATCTGCGTCTCGCCCATCGTGTAGAAGAAAAACTGGAAATACCAGCACGTCCCGGCCAGCGCGGAGAACAGGTAGTTGGCGAACGCGGGGATCTTCAGGTCGGTCACCGCGCCGCCGCCCGCCGCCGCCCCGCCGTGTTCGCTGCCGCCGGTGCCGCCGTGATGCGCGTGCTCCGCTTTGACGTGCGAGGCGAGGTACTGGTAGCCGGTCCGGTTCTTGAGGTTCAGCAGCACGCACCAGATGAAATTCGTCGTGAAGCCGCCGGCCAGCACGACGCATAATTTCGGCAGGCCCGTCCACAAGGTCGAGGTGCCCGCCGCCTTGGCCGCGTCACCGATGGGATTGCCCGCGGTCAGGGCGAAGGAAAAACACGCGCTCATGATTCCCGAAAACGTCGCGACCAGGAGGCCCTTCTTGAAATTAAATTCCTTGATGGCCAGTTTTTTCTGCTCGGCCGGCATTTCCTTCTCCTTGGTCAAGCCCGCCAGCGCCGCGATGCCGATGCCGAACAAACACACCGCCACGCCCGCGAGGGTGACCTGCCCGGGCGTGGAACTGGCGATTTCCGCAATGCTCGACCCCACCGGCAGGCTGGGCATGAACTGTTTGAAGACCGGCGGCACCAGCGTGCCGAACGCCGCGCAATACCCCAGCGCCACCCCCATGCCCAGCGACATGCCCAGATAGCGCATCGTCAAACCGAAGGTCAGTCCGCCAAAGCCCCACATCGCACCAAAAAAATACGTCCACCACAGCGTGCTGGCGGATTGCTGGCGGAGCACCCCGCACACGTCGCTGGTCATCAGCAGCGCGAACGTCCACGGGCAGATGATCCACGAGAAGAACCCGCCCACCAGCCAGTAGGTTTCCCACGACCATTTCTTCACGCCGCGGTACGGCACGTAAAAACTCCCGGAGGCCAGGCCGCCGAGCCAGTGAAAGAACACGCCGAGGAAAGGATTTGCGCCCATAGATTAGTCCTGAATATTTAGTTTTTGGTTTGGAGTGGCACGGGTTTCAGCCGCGTTTGGAAAGGACGTTTTTTTCGTAACTCTTCACTTCGGCCAGCCATGCCTCGCCGGCGGGCACGCCCTGCCGCTCGCAGTAATGATCCCAGACCGCGCCGAAGGGCAGCGTCTTGGCCTCCTCCTGCAGCGCCAGGCGCGTGGTGAAGTCGCCGCCCGCTTCCGCCGTGCGGATCGCGGGCGGCTCCAGCAGCGCGATGAGCAGCGCACGCAGCAGGTTGCGCGTGCCGATGGTCCATGCGGCCACGCGGTTGATGCTCGCATCAAAATAATCCAGCCCGATATGGACACGTTTTTCAAAACCGTTCACCGCGATTTCCCGGGCGATGGCCAGCAGATCGTCGTTCAGAACCACGACGTGGTCACTGTCCCAGCGCACGCCGCGGCTGACGTGCAGCAGAATCTCCGGCAAGTACTGCAGCACGCTCGAAATCTTGTCCGCAATGCCCTCCGTCGGGTGGTAATGCCCGGCGTCGAGCGTCAGCAGTTTTTTGCGCGACACCGCGTAGCCGAGATAAAACTCATGCGAGCCGACCACGAAACTTTCGCTGCCGATGCCGAACAGCTTCGGCTCCACGGCATCCAGGTTCAGCTTGGGCGAAATGGCTTTTTTGAAAACCGCGTCCAGCGACTCCGCGAGCCGTTCGCGCGGGCCGACGCGGTCGGCGGGCGTGTCCTTCATGCCGTCGGGAATCCACACGTTCGTCACGCAGGTTTTGCCCAGCGCCTTGCCCATGGACGCGCCGATTTCGCGCGCGCGGACGCAATGCTCGATCCAGAACCGGCGGATGCCCTTGTCCGCGTGCGCCAGCGTGAAACCGTCCGCGGCTTTGGGATGCGAGAAGCACGTCGGATTGAAGTCGAGGCCCAGCCCGTTTTGCTTCGCCCAGCCCATCCAGTGCCGGAAATGTTCCGGCCCGATCGCATCGCGGTCCACTTTTTTGCCGCCGAATTCACCGTAAAAGGCGTGCAGATTCAACCGGTGCTTTCCCGGAATGAGCGAATACGCCTTCTCCAAATCGGCGCGCAGCTCGTCCGGCGTGCGCGCCTTGCCGGGATAATTGCCGGTGGCGACAAGCCCGCCCCCGAGCGCGCCGCCGAAATGCTCGAACCCCCCCACATCGTCGCCCTGCCAGCAGTGCAGCGAAATGGGGATTGGCGCGAGAACCCGAAGCGCGCGATCCACGTCCACACCGAGTCCAGCGTAGCGTTCTCGCGCCATCTGAAACGCGTTTTGAAGGTTCAGTTTTGTTGTTGGCATATTTTAAAAAATTAGTTGCATCCTGTTCTAGTGATTCTGATTGCTGATTTTCACCCGTCGAGCCAGCTGAATTAAATCGTTTTTACGGGCTGGAAACGGAAGGTTCGGCGCTCAAATTGTCTTCACCCCGGATGGTAGAAGCGAACCGGTAATTTCCCGAAACCACCGCCAGCACGGCGCGGTCGCCTTCCATGCGCAGCAAGGTCACGCCCGTGACTTTGGCCAGCGGTTTGCCACCTTCGGTAATTTGATCCGCATTGCCCGCCGGAAGATAGACAGTGGCCGTGGTGTTGGCGGGAATTTTTATTTCCAGCTCAAACTTGCCGCGGGTCCGCTTCCAGTTGCTTTCGATGGGACCGTGAATGGAATCGTAATGGGCTTTAACCCAGTTGATCGGCGTATGATCGTGATTGCTGCCGGGGGCGGGCGGGTGTGGATGAAGGATGATTTTTTCGTAGCCCGGCCCGTCCGACTGGATGCCGGCAAGATCGTTGATCATCCACTCGCACACCGCGCCGAAGGAATAGTGCGCGAAGGAATTCATCGAGGAATTTTGCGTGCCGCTCACGCCGCCGAAGCCGTGGGCCTTGGTGTAGCTGTCCCAGTGTTCCCAAATCGTCGTCGCGCCCTGCGCCACTTCGTAACCCCAGGAAGGAAATTTCTGGCTCTGGAAATGTTTCACCGCGAGATCATTTTCGCCGACGCTGGTCAACACCGGCAGCAATGGCCGCGTGCCGAGAAAGCCCGTGGTCATGCCGGAATTTTCCGCCGTCTCGCCGGCGCGTAATTTGTCCGCCAGAATTTTCCCGGATTTCGCGCGCAGATCGGCGGGAATCAAATCCATGTAAAGTGCCAGCGCGTAGGCAGTTTCCGTATCCACCTCCAGCGTGCCGTCGGCATGGACGTATTTTTCATTGAACGCCGATTTGATGTGGTTGAATAAATCAGCGTATTCAGCGGCTTCCTTTGATTTGCCGATGGCTGCGGCCATTTGCGCCATGAGGTTGGCCGAATAGGCGAAATAAACGGTGTCCACGTATTCGAGCGGGGTTTTCTTTCCGAACGAAAGCCAGTCGCCCCAGTCGTTGCCGTGGTTGATGCCGAGAAAATTCCGGCTGGTGGCTTTGCGCCAGTCCATGAACTTCGCCATGAACGGCCAGCACCGTTCGAGGATGCGCGTGTCGCCGTAAGCCTGCCAGACGGTCCACGGACAAATCACGCCCGCGTCGCACCAGGCGGTGCCGAAATCCCAGCCGTGCTGGAACGGATACGGCGCGTAGCCGGGAAACGTGCCGCTGGGCCGCTGCGATTCCATCACCTCGCGCAGCCATTTCGTGTAAAAGGCCGCGACGTCGGCGTTGAGCGTGGCGCAATGCGCGTAAATTTGCGCGTCGCCCATCCAGCCGAAGCGTTCGTCGCGCTGCGGGCAATCCGTCGGCAAATCCAGAAAGTTCGCGCGCTGGGTCCAGACGATATTTTTGAAAAGGCGATTGGCCGTCGGGTCGCTGCATTCAAAACCGCTCGTCAACGGCGTGTCGCTGTGCAAGACGATTCCGGTGATGGCGTCTTTGTCGGGCTGGCCGGGAAAGCCCGTCACTTCCACGTATTGAAAACCGTGGAAGGTGAAACGCGGCGTCCACTCCTCACCGTTTTCGTCGCCGCGCAATACGTAGTGGTCGGTCGCGCGGGCCCGGCGGTAATTGTCGTTCATCAAACGGCCGTCGGGATACAGCATCTCGCCGTAACGGAGTTGCACGGCCGTTCCGGCGGGGCCTTTGACTTTCAAGCGGACGACGCCGGCAAAGTTCTGGCCGAGATTAAAAATATAAACGCCGCGGCTGGGCGACGTGACCGCGACCGGTTTGATCTCCTGAATCGGACGAACCGGCAGGCCCGGAAACGCTTCGAGCTTTGCCGGGCGGTGAAAACCCAGATCAACCGGGCGGCCTTTGATCTCGATCTTGTCCCCAGGCTTCGCGCCGTTGGCCCATTCATAAAACACCGCCGGCACGCTGCCGTTTTCCGATGCAAGGAGGGACCGTTCCCATTTCGAGTCATCAAAGCCGGGCGCGGTCCAGCCGGGAGTTTCCTTCCGCGCATCGTAAAATTCACCCATCAAAAAATCGCCTTCGCGCACCGGGCCGTCGCCGGTGACCTTCCAGGATTTGTCGGTGGGAATAATTTCGCGCGAGCCGTCGGTGTATTCGATGTCGAGTTGCGCCAGCAGCGCGGGCGTTTTGCCGTAGGTGTAGCGCCCGATTTTTTCCGTGCCGATGCCGGTGAGCAGACCGAAGCCGATGTAGCCGGAATACCAGCCGTCCGCCACCCACGCGCCGAGGGCGTTGGCACCGTTCTTGACGAGCGGCGTTACGTCGTAGGTGTTGTAATAAGCACGCTGATGATAGTCCGTCCAGCCGGGGGCGAACATAGCATCACCGACCCGCTGTCCATTCAGGTAAAGCTCATGAATGCCGAGAGCGGTGGCGTAGAGAGTGGCGCGCTTAACCGTTTTGGCGGCGGAAAATTCCTTGCGAAACTGGTGCGCTGGGGGGAGGAAAAGTTTGGTCGTGTCCTTCCAAACGGGAGTCGGATCACGAAACGAAATGTAATCCGCCTGCCAGTCATCCGGCTGGAGCAGCCCCATCGTCCAGCTTGCGACCCCGCTCCACTCGGCCTTGCCAGCCTGGTCCCAGACGCAGACTTTCCAGAAACATCGTTGCCGGGAGGCGAGCGGCTTGCCCGCATAGGCAAGGTTCAGCGTCGCGCGGCTGGTGATTTTTCCGCTGTCCCAAAGGTCGCCGTTGTTTTTGTTGAGTTCGGTGGCGCTGGAGGCGACGAGGATTTGATAGGCGGTTTGTTTCGCGCCGCGATCCTCGGACTTGATGAGCCAGGTCAGCCTTGGCTGGGATTCGTCAATCCCGATTGGATTAATCCGATATTCACAGCGCAGGGAAACTGGAAGGCAACTCCCCGCTTGTGCGAGGGCAAGGCAGGATAAAACGCCTGTTGCCAGAAAAATGCCGCGCAAAAAAGTCATCACAGAAATTATCTTACTCATTCCGTCCAGCCTAGGCCATCACGCGAATACGGGATGGCCGGTGCGTCTGAGGCCAAGGACAATATCGCAACGCTACCGAGCACTGATTGGCTGATTTTGAACATACACGCCGGGAGCCGTAGTTTAATCTGATTGACAGTCGCAAATCCATATTCCTCGTGCCGACGTGATCTGCGATTGCGATGAAATGACACCCCCGCCACGCATTTCCGACTGAGATGGTTGCGGTGGAGCCGCACCGTAGCTCTTGGCGCTGGCGGGCCACCCACCGACCTCTCGGCGGCGCCCAGATCCAGTGAGATTACTAGGTGGATGCCTGGGACGTGGACCGCGGACTGCCGCACAGTTTGGTGACCAACATTGTGCAAACTTCCGACGGCTATTTGTGGGTGGGCGCCACAGTCGGAAAGTTGCGCTCCTACCGTGACGGTAAATTCACCTCCTGCTGGCCACCGCCAGACCGTCCGCCAGCGGACACCCCCGCCAGAAATTTCGACATTATCCCCAGCGGCAAACGTAGCTGATGCGGGTGGACTTCTTAGCACTAGGCTTTAGCACTGACAGGTTTTGAAATCCTTAAAAACCCGCCAACCAATTGACTTTATTGGGGTTTTCTCAGATTGGCGACCCTACCGGGAATCGAACCCGGGCTACCTCCGTGAAAGGGAGGTGTCCTAACCGCTAGACCATAGGGTCGCAAAGGGCGTTTAATCTAGTCGAGCCGCCGCGCTTGTCACGCAAAATTCGCGTTTGCTTTGCGCCTTTTTTTCGCTAGAGTGCCAGCTTGTTTTTGGCATGAAGATTTACGTTGACGGAAAATTTTACGACGAGCGGCACGCCAAGGTTTCGGTTTTTGACCACGGCCTGCTTTACGGCGACGGCATTTTTGAGGGGATCCGGATTTACCACGGGCGAGTGTTCAAACTGCGGGAGCATCTGGACCGGCTGTTTTATTCCGCCAAGGCGATTCTCCTGAAGATTCCGCTGACCCACGCGCAGTTGCTCCAGGCGACGCTGGAAACCTGCCGTCGAAACAAGCTGCGCGACGGCTACATCCGGCTTCTTGTCACACGGGGCGTAGGCACGCTCGGTTTGAATCCCAACCGTTGCCTCAATCCGTCGGTTATCATCATCGCGGACAAAATCCAGGTGTACCCGCCGGCGCTCTACGCTCGCGGCATGGACATTGTCACCGTCCCCACCGTGCGCAATCTGCATAGCGCGCTTAATCCCGCGATCAAGTCGCTGAATTATCTCAACAATATCCTAGCCAAGATCGAGGCGAATAACGCGGGCGTCGAGGAAGCGGTGATGCTCAACGCGGACGGATTCGTGGCGGAATGCACCGCCGACAATCTGTTCATCATCAAGGACGGCAAGCTGTCCACACCGCCGCTTTCGGCGGGGGCGCTCTACGGCATCACCCGCCAGGTGGTGATGGAACTGGCCGCCCAAGCCGGCGTTGCGGTCAGCGAGCCGAATTTGACGCGCTACGATTTGTTCAACGCCGACGAGTGTTTCTTGACTGGCACCGGGGCGGAAATCATGCCGGTGATCAAAATTGACGGTCGGGTGATCGGCAGCGGCAAGCCGGGACTGTTCACGAAAAAACTCGTCACGGAATACCACGCCTTGACTAAAGTGTCCGGCGAGCCGATATACGCATAGCTATGCAGTGTTGTATTTGCAAAGAACGGGAAGCCACGGTCCATTACACCAAAATTGCCGACGGCAAAATGCAGAAGGTGGACGTGTGCGAGGAATGCTATAAAACCAAGGGTGCCAGCGATCCGGCGGCCTTCTCGCTGGCTGATCTGCTGCTGGGGTTGGGTGCCTCTCAGGAAATTGAGCAGGCCGCCGGCGGCGTGGAGTTAAAGTGCCCGCGCTGCGGCTTCACCCAGGCGGATTTCAAAAAGACCGGCCGGCTTGGCTGCGCGGAGTGTTACCGAACCTTCGCCGAGGGGCTGGAAGGTTTGCTCAAATCCATGCACAAGGGCACCCACCACACCGGCAAAGTGCCGGAGGCGCTGCGTCAGGGCCGCGAGTTGACGGACCGCTTGAAGAATTTGCAGAAGAAACTCGCCAAAGCCATCACTGAGGAGGACTTCGAGCAGGCGGCGCAATTGCGCGACGAGATCAACCAGACCAACACCCGGATGAAAAATCCGGCGCCAAAATAAGCCGATGGACCTGCATCAATTCCTCATTCCCCCGGCGGAAAGCGCGCGGCGCAAAGGCCCGCACGACCGCATCGTCATGTCCAGCCGGGTGCGCATTGCGCGCAATCTCAAGGACGCTGCGTTTCCGGGGTGGGCCAAAAAACCGGAGCGCGTCAAGGTGTTCGACGCGGTGCGGCCGGTGGTCGCGGGGCTGCCCGAAATGAAGGAATCCTTTGCCGAGTCCATGGACAACCTCTCCGCACTCGACAAACAGATTTTGGTCGAGCGCCATTTGATCAGCCGCGAGCATGCGGCCAAGAGTGCTGGCAGCGGCCTGGTGGTCAATCGCGACGAAACGCTCTGCGTGATGATCAACGAGGAAGATCATTTGCGGATGCAAGCGCTGCGGCCCGGACTGCAATTGCGCCAGGTCTGGCAGGCCATTGACCAAGTGGACTCCGCGCTGGAGAAGAAACTCGATTACGCGTTCGACGCCGAATTGGGTTATCTGACCGCCTGTCCCACCAATCTAGGCACCGGCATCCGCGTCAGTGCGATGCTGCATTTGCCGGGCTTGGTGTTGTCCGAGCAGATCAACCCAATCATCCAGTCCGTCAACAAGCTCGGTCTGGCAGTGCGCGGACTTTACGGCGAAGGCACCGAGGCGCTGGGCAACGTGTTCCAGGTTTCCAACCAGATGACCCTGGGCGAATCGGAAAGCGCCATCGTCGAGCGCATCGAGAAAGTCCTGGCGCAGATCATCGAGCACGAGGAAAACGCGCGCGACTCGCTCTTTGAAAAAAAACCGAAAATGGTCTATAACCATATCGGTCGCGCCTACGGCATTCTGGCCAATGCCCACAGCATTTCCTCGAAGGAAACCATGAACCTGCTCTCGCTGATGCGGCTGGGCGTGGACGTGGGGCTTTTTCCCGGCGTGGACCGGTCGGTGGTGGACGAACTGTTCATCCTCACCCAGCCGGCGCATTTGCAGAAGCAGCATTCCGAAAAGCTCTCCGCCGAGGAACGCGATTTGATCCGGGCCGACATGGTTCGGGAACGGCTCCGGCAGGTCAGCCGCCCCGTTAGCCGGCCTTCCACCGCCGAAAACTGAGGTGTTTTTCTACATTTCCCGGCTCAAGCCGGGCCGGTCGTCGCCGATGTTTAAGATAGTGCGCGGAACCGGTGGACAAACCCACCGGGAAGTTGCATTGTAGAGCACGAGTTATGAGCGAAGAAGCCATGAGCAATTTTACGCCGCGCGCCCAACAGGTGCTCGCGCTGGCGCGCAAGGAAGCCGACCGGTTCAACCACAATTTCGTCGGCACCGAACACCTGCTGCTCGGCCTGATCAAGCTCGGCCAGGGCGTCGCGGTCAACGTGCTCCAGAAAATGGGCATGGACCTCGAAACCGTCCGCATGGAGGTCGAGAAGCAGGTCGGCACCGGGCCCGATCAGAAAATGATCGGCAACATCCCTTACACGCCGCGCGTGAAGAAAGTCCTCGCACTCGCCGCCAAGGAAGCCAAGGCGCTCAATCACACCTACGTCGGCACCGAACACATCCTGCTCGGACTCCTTCGCGAGGGCGATGGCGTGGCCGCGCGCGTGCTCAAAAACCTCGACGTGGACATCGAGCAGACGCGCCAGGAAATTTTAAAGGAACTGGATCCGAATTTCGCCGCGCAGGAGGAAGGTCAGCCCGGCGCTCCGACCGCCGGTGCCGAGGGTGCCGACAAGCCCGCCGCGGGTGCTGATAAAAAAGGCGAGGTCAAAACGCCCGCGCTGAAGGCGTTCGGCCGCGATTTGACCGAGATCGCCCGCAAAGGCGAGATGGACCCGGTGATTGGTCGCGCCAATGAAATCGAGCGCGTCATCCAAATTTTGTGCCGGCGCACGAAAAACAATCCGGTCCTGCTCGGAGAAGCGGGCGTGGGCAAGACGGCCATCGTCGAGGGGCTCGCCCAGGAAATCGCCTGCGGCAACGTGCCTGAATTGCTGCGCGACAAGCGTGTCATCACGCTCGATCTTGCACTGATGGTGGCGGGCACCAAATATCGCGGCCAATTCGAGGAGCGCATCAAGGCGGTGATGGACGAAATCCGCCGCTCGAAAAACATCATTCTGTTCATTGACGAGTTGCATACCATCGTCGGCGCCGGCTCCGCCGAGGGTACGATGGACGCGTCAAACATCATTAAGCCGGCGTTGAGCCGCGGGGAATTGCAGTGCATCGGCGCCACCACCCTCAACGAATACCGCAAATACATTGAGAAGGACGCCGCGCTGGAACGTCGTTTTCAATCTGTGAAGGTCGAGGCGCCGTCCATCGAGGAAGCGGTGCTGATTTTGAAGGGGCTCCGCCAGAAGTACGAAGACCACCACAAGGCCGAGTTTACCGACAAAGCCATCGAAGCGGCCGTCAAGTTTTCGGACCGCTACATCACCGACCGGTTTCTCCCGGACAAGGCCATTGATCTGATGGACGAGGCTGGTTCGCGCGCCCGCATCGGCACCATGACCCGCCCGCCGGAAGTCAAAGATTTGGAAGCGGACATCGAGGACATCAAGTCCAAGAAAGAGCGCGCGATCAAGAACCAGGATTTTGAGGGCGCCGCCGCGATGCGGGACAAGGAAAAACACGCGAAGGAAAAGCTCGAATCCGTGCTTCAGGAATGGCGTACCACGCGCGAGGAAAAGCGCGTCAAGGTGGACGAAGAGGACATTTTGCACGTCGTGTCGAAATGGACCGGGATTCCGCTCCAACGCATGGAACAGGGCGAAACTCAACGGCTTTTCCAAGTGGAGGAAGCCATGACGCGGGGCGTCATTGGTCAGAAAGAAGCGGTGTCTGCCATTTGCAAGGCACTTCGCCGCTCCCGTGCGGATTTGAAGGATCCGCGCCGTCCCATCGGCACGTTCGCGCTGCTGGGACCGACCGGCGTCGGCAAAACCCTGCTGGCCAAAACGCTGGCGGAACAAATGTTTGGCGACTCCAAGGCGCTAATCCAGCTGGACATGAGCGAGTACATGGAAAAGTTCAATGTCTCGCGCCTCGTCGGCTCGCCGCCCGGTTACGTTGGCTACGAAGAAGGCGGCCAACTCACCGAGCAGGTCCGGCGCAAACCGTACTCTGTCGTCCTGTTTGACGAAATTGAAAAGGCGCATCCAGATGTCTGGAACATGCTGCTGCAGATTCTCGAAGAAGGAAAGCTCACCGACAACGTCGGCCGCGTCGTGAACTTCCGCAACACGATCATTTTGATGACTTCGAACATCGGTTCGGACACCATCAAACGCCAGAGCACGCTCGGCTTCTCGCCCATCACCGACGAGAACAGCTACGAGAAAATGCGGGAGAAGATCATTGACGAGGCCAAGAAAACCTTCCGCCCGGAATTCCTCAACCGCCTGGACGACGTGATCGTTTTCCGTTCGCTTACCAAGCCGGACCTGATCCAAATTCTGGAGTTGGAACTCGGCAAGGTCGTCCAGCGTTTGAAAGCCAAGCATATAGGATTGGTATTGGACGAGAAGGCGAAGGATTTGCTCGTGAGCAAAGGCTACGATCCGCAGTACGGCGCGCGCCCGATGCGCCGCTCCGTCGAGCGTTTTCTGGAAGATCCGCTGGCCGAGGAAATCCTCCGCGGCACGCTGCACGAGGGCGATCCTATCAACGTGACCGCCGAGCAGGACCGCCTGGTCTTCAACCAGAAAGCCGCCGCGGAAGGCGCGCTGTCCAGTTGACTTCAGTTGGTTTGTCTCCCAGACCGCCCGCAGCTCCGGCCGCGGGCGTTTTTTTGAATAGCGTTTTCCCGCAAGCAACAACCGTTAATTGGGGGGGAAATTTAATTTGAACAAAACCCCGCCGGGTGTAGTCTCAAATTTGTCCGCAAGAACCAATTAATAAACTTATGAGAAAAACTACAATGCTGCTGGCCGCGGTTGCGGCCATTTTGATGACCGCCGTGGCGACTTCGGTCTTCGCGGCCGGCAAGGAAGTGACCATCACCGGCGAAGGCAAATGCGCCAAGTGCTCGTTGCATGAGTCGGACAAATGCCAGAACGTGATTCAGGCCAAAGAGGACGGCAAAACCATCACTTATTACCTGAAGCAAAACAAAATCAGCAAGGAGTTTCATGAGAATCTCTGCAAAGAAACCAAGAAAGTTACTGCGACTGGCACCGTCGAGGACAAGGAAGGCAAGATGATGCTGACCGTTTCCAAGATTGAAGTGGTTCCCTAACCACCCGACTCCGGCTTCACCCCGCATCCACTCACGGATGCGGGTTTTTGTTTTCTGCGGCCTCCCCGGCAGGAGGCGCCGGTGGTTGCTTGGCGCGCTGGTGCCGGGCGACGATAAACTTAGTGACAAAGAAGAACCCCAGCGCCACCGGCAGGCCGCACACTGCGGATCCCACCAACAGCGGTTCGCCCAGGCTGACATAGGTCGTCCAACTGCGCCACGCCCGCGGCCCCAGATGCGCGTGGCGCAGCGCGCCTGGCCACTCGTGCGGCTTACTCAAAAACCAGTGACCGATCCGGTATTCCAGATCAAACACAAACGGCATGAACGGCAGCACGATGTCGTGCAACTGCACGGAGATGGCGGCCGCCAGAAGATTGCAGCCGAACATCCAGGCAACCCCGACGGAGAGCACCGTCTTCAGTCCGAACAGCGGGGTGAATCCAAAGAAAACCCCGATGGCCACGCCGCCCGCGATGGCGTTGGGCGTGTCCCGGATGGCCAGCAGCTTGAGCGAATGTCGGTGCAACCAGTTGCGCGGGTTCATGCGTTTGACATCTCGCGCAGGCGGCGGTTGAACGCCACCGCATCTTCGTAGCGCACGCCGCTGCCACCGAAAATATCCAGCGCCGAGCCGATGGTCAGGTGGATTTTCCCCCGGCCCAACCGCGTCACCGTCGCCAGGTCGGCGAGCGACTTTGCGCCCCCAGCATATGTGGCTGGCAGCGGGCACTCGGCGCCCAGCCGCGCCACCAGCTCCTCGTCCATGCCGCTGCACAATCCTTCGACATCCACCGCGTGGATCAAAAACTCGGCGCAGTGGCCTGCCAGTTGTTCGAGCGTCTCGCGCGTCACTTTCAGGTCGGTGAATTTTTGCCAGCGATCGGTCACCACGAAATACTCCGCGCCGCGCCGGCGGCAGCTCAGATCCAGCACCAGTTTGGCTTTGCCCACCCGATCGGTCAACTGCCGCAGGCGATCCGCGTCCAGCCGCCCGTCGCGGAACACCCACGAAGTCACGATCACATGCGAAGCGCCGGCAGCAAGCCAGTCGCTTGCGTTGTCCGCAGTGACACCGCCGCCAAGTTGCAACCCTCCTGGATATGCGTTCAGCGCCGCCCGCGCCGCCGCCTCATTTCCGGGTCCGAGCAGGATCACGTGGCCGCCAGTGAGACGGTCCCGCCGGTAAAGTTCCGCGTACCAGGCGGCGGAGCGATCGGAAACAAAATTGGTCTGCAACGGGCCGGTCGGGGCGTCGAGCGTGCCGCCGACGATTTGTTTGACCTGGCCGTCATGGAGGTCAATGCACGGGCGAAACATGAATGCAGACTAGAATTGCGGGGCGCAATTACCAAGCGCCAAGTTTGGCGGACCACCGAACGGACGCGTCGCATGGAGAATTGAACTTGCCCGGCAGCGAGGGGTCCCGCATAACAGCGCCGTGCAAAAACCACTTGCCCTGTTGAAGATTCTAACGTCGTCGTGTTTCATCTTTGCCGCCATTGCCGCTCCTGCCGAGGAAAATCCCTTCGTCGGCGGCTGGGCGCTGACCCTGCCCGGCGGCGCACCCGGTTGGCTCGGCGTGGAAAACCACGGGGATCGAATTTCCGCCAAGATGCTTTGGGGTTGGGGCAGCGTGTTTCCCCTCGACACCGCGAGCGTTAGCAATGGCACGCTGGTGCTCACGCGTGTCCACCAAACGGATGGCAAATTACCCGCCGGCCAGCCGGCCAAAATCAAAACCGTCGAGACAATCACCGCAGTTCGGGACGAAGCGGCGCTGAAACTCACCAGCATCAATCCCAAAGCCGATGGCAGTGGGGTCCTTCATTCCGAGTTCAGCGGAAAAGCGCTGCCCCCGCTGCCAGCCGCGCCGGACTTGAGCAAACTCAATTTGGGCGCGCCCATCAAGCTGTTCAACGGCACCAATCTGGACGGCTGGGAACTCACCGACCGGAACGTGGTCAACGGCTGGAGCGCCCGTGACGGCATCCTCGCCAACGTCGCGTTGCAGACCGAAGGCCGGCCCCACAAAAATTTTGGCAACCTGCGGACGATTGCGGAGTTTGAGGATTTTTCGCTGCACGCCGAAACGCGCGTGCCTCCGGACGGCAACAGCGGGATTTATTTGCGCGGCATTTATGAAGTGCAGGTGTATGACAGTTTCGGCAAACCGCTTGACTCGCACAACATGGGCGCGATCTACAGCCGCGTCGCCCCCACCGCCAGCGCCGAGAAACCCGCCGGCCAGTGGCAGACGCTCGACATCACCTTCGTGGATCGCCACGCGACCGTGGTTTTGAACGGCATCAAGATAATAGACAATCAGCCCGTGCTCGGTCCGACCGGCGGGGCGCTCTGGCCGGAAGTGGATCGCCCCGGGCCGATTTACCTGCAAGGCGACCACACCGGCATCGAATACCGCAATCTTGTATTGCGGCCCGTCATCAAAAACTGACGTGCCGCAAGTGCCGAATGATGCCAACTGCTGGAGCAGTTCCGCGGAATGAAACAGCACCTCCCTGCCCTCTCCTTCACTCCTGATGGAGTAGGGGCAGAAAAGGCATTGCAGGATACATTTTCACCGCGATGAATGCCGGCGCCCGCCTCTGCCAACACATTCATTGCCGTAATTGCTGGCAACTGCGCGGGAATCGTTCCAAGATTTATTCATGCTCACCCAGTTCTTCTGTGGCCGGCGCTTGAAGTCGCCGCATCAAATTTCCTATCGGCGGGTCTTCTCGTTGGTAGCGCCTTGGTTTCTTGCTGGATTTGTCGCCGCCGCTGTTTCCGCCGGTACCGCCGAAACGAATTCAACTGCAAATCCGCCGCGCTACGAAATGCGCGTGCGGCATGACCCGGACGGCATCGGCAAGTTCTACCTCGGCCGCGAGATCGCCGACGTGATGGGGCATCAGGCCGCCGACTGGCTCGAACGCCCCGAACGCGAACGCGAGGAGCGCACCGACCTGCTCGTCCCGCTGCTGAAGCTCCAACCCGGCGACGCCGTCGCCGACATCGGGGCCGGCACCGGTTATTACACCCGGAGGCTCGCGAAAGCCGTTGCCGGATTCTCCGCCACCGACGCGAGCGGTGTGGTTTATGCCGAGGAAATTCAGCGGGAGATGCTCGACATCCTCACCAACAAGATGGCGGAGGCGGGAATCCACAATGTCCAGCCGGTGCTCGGCACCATCACCGATCCCAAGCTGCCGCGCGCCTCGGTGAATTTGATCCTGATGGTGGACGTGTACCACGAATTCGATCATCCGTTCGAGATGGTCGAGGCGATGTGCCGGTCCCTGAAGCCGGGCGGGCGGATGGTGTTCGTGGAGTTTCGCGGCGAAGACCCGCTGGTGGCCATCAAGCCGGTTCACAAAATGACCGAGGCCCAGGTCCGCAAGGAAATGGCCGTGCAACCGCTCGAATGGGTGGAAACGATCAACTCAATGCCGCAGCAGCACGTCATCGTGTTCCGGAAGAAATCCGGGAGTTGATGATCCGTGGCGGCGTCCCGGCAGGGTGCCGCATTCCTTTCGGGTTTTCAGATGGCGGCTTTTTGCCAAAAGCCGCTACGGAATCTCAGTCTGGCGGAGCAAAATATTATTTCGCTGCTGGGACTGGCGCCGCCTTGGTTTTGCGCGTCAAGCCGCTCTTGCGGGCGCTTTTGCGGACGTAGCCCATCGCTTCATACAGGTCGCTGTCCTCGCCGTGCGCCGGATTGCCTTTCACGGCATTGACCACGAGTTGATTCGTTTGCGTGGTCACTGTATCGGCCGTGTTCCGCGCGTCCATCGCCGAGGCCAACTGCGTGTTCAACGTGTCAATCTGCGCGCGCGTATCGAAGGTCGGCTTCACCTTGACGGTGTATTGCGCCAGCGTCATGCCCGCAAAGCTCTCCTTGGGAGCGAGCGTGGTCCAGGCCTTGAGGATTTGGTTGGTGGTGATGTTGGTTTTCGTCAATGTTTTGCCCATAACTTCGTCTCCATAATGTCTTGAACACGGCACCGGCCGCCCCGCCCCGGCGCTGCCTTCACGCGAAGGCAAAACCTTCCGCCCGAACCCGGAAAACCGGATTTTCCCGTGCATCAAGGCACTGCCAACTTCCGCCGCTGCCGTGCCGCCGTCAACCGATCAACAATAAGTTTCAGATTGCGTGATGTTGGCTTGAAGCAATGAAAATGATGACCTAGCAAATGCGAATCTGGCATGGGCAAGCGAGTCGGACAACCGCAAAATCAAGTTTGCGGTCTTGGCAAATGCGCCTGCCCGCTCGGCCGATGCATTTGCCGAGTCGGCAGATGAAGATTTATTCCTGACAAATGCGTTTGACTGGTCGGCGAGTGGAGTTGCAGAGCCGGCAGTTGCACCTGCCAAGCGGGCCGATGGACCCGCCAACGCCACAATTCGGCGATTGTTCTGAAACCCTCGCAAAAAGCCCGTCGGATTGTAATCAATGCATTCCACCATGCATCAGCCTGATCTTGCCTGTTGCAGGGAAAGCCAGTAGTTTCCTTACGACTTGTTGAAATATGCCACTCACAACTGAACAGCGGGAGCTTTTGAAAAGCCTTTACCTGCGGCTGGCTGATGAAGCACTGAAGCCTGGCAACGAGTTTTACGAGCCTATTTACGGGCACGAAGGATGCGAGGATCCTGTAGCCTTGATGCAGCAGCACATCGAATGGACCAATACCGAGAGCGTCCAGATGTTTTCCGGTTTTCGCGGCTCCGGCAAAACCACTGAACTTTTCCGCCTTAAAAAAGGCCTTGAAGCCAAGGGTTACTTCGTTCTTTACGGCGATGCCCTCAAATATCTCAATCCCGCCCAAGAGATTGACATCACCGACCTGTTGATCGGACTGGCAGGCACATTTAGTGACGCCTTGGAGAAGGACGGCGTCGCAAGCATCAGCCAGGATTCGTATTGGGACCGCTTGAAAAACTATCTAACCACGACCAAGGTTGAACTGGGTGAAGTGGGTTTGAAGGCCGGTGCCGATTTAAAGCTGAATTTAGAAACGTCGCCCACCTTCCGGCAACTGCTCCAGCAAAAACTCGCGAACCGCATCGGCGAAGTCAAACGCGACGTGGACCTGTTCTTTGAGGATGGCGTGAAGGCCATTCGCGTCAGGAAGGGCGGCGAATTTGCTGGCATCGTCTTCTTATTTGACCAGATGGAGCAGATCCGCGGCACACTTTCCAACGAACAATCGGTCATTCACAGCGTGGAGCGGTTGTTTTCCTTGCACCTGAAGCGGCTGGAAATCCCCTATCTGCACATGGTTTACACCGTGCCGCCGTGGCTGAAGTTCGTTTTGCCGAACACTGTTCAAATCCAGATGCTGCCCAGCATTCGGCAGTGGAACAATGATCCCGGCCGCTCGGAATACAAACCCGGCCGCACAGCGTTGCGATCACTGGTGCATCGGCGGTTTCGTGACGGCGACTTTGCAAAATTCTTCGGCAGTAAAGGCCCGCAGCACGACAAGGCCGACAAACTGATTGACGTTTGCGGCGGACACTTCCGCGACCTTCTTATTCTGCTCCGTGAGGCTGTGCGCCGTACACCGCAACTGCCCGTGACCGATGACGCCATCCAAAATGCCATCACTGCGGTGCGTAGCAACTATTTGCCCATAGCCATTGAGGACGCGCAGTGGTTGAACGAGATCGAACGTGTTCGTGGCACGGTTCTGCCCAACACCGATCCGGCCAGCGTCAACCGCCTCACCCGTTTTCTCGACACCCACTTCGTCCTCTATTTCACCAACGGCAAGGAATGGTATGACATTCATCCTCTGATCCGGGACGAGGTTGCGGAGATCGTCAAGCGCGATGCCGCCCGGAAGACCGTCGTCGCCAAGGCATGAACGTGGAGGCGCAGTCCCGGCGGGAGGCGTTGGCCGCCCGATACAACCTGCCCGCACAGCCGGAATGGCAGCAGTTCCTCAATCATTTCGATCTCTCGGAAGGGTTTGCGCTGGTCGTGTTGCTGGTTCTGGACGCCGACGGCGCGGAGTTGTGCCACGCGGAACTGGAGAAACAACTCAGACAGGAAGGCAAGAAACTCCTTTCGCTGGAAGTTCCCGGCCCGGATGATCTTCGCAATCTTCCCTCGCGCCTCCTGGCCGAACGGCTTCCGATGGACGCTGGTGGACTTTGGATTGCCGCTGCAATACCGGAGTATGCGGGAGATTTCTCCGCGTGGCTCGAGGCATGGCAATTTGCCCTGGCCCGGCTGAATCCTCTGCGCAACGACATCCGCCGCCAGTTCAACTGCTCCCTCATTTTCGTCGGCGCACCGTGGTTGCAGGAAACCATGCGCGAAATTTCGCCTGACATCTGGTCCGTCCGCACCCTTGTCGCCCGGATTGAACCACAGGCCAAGCCCCAGACCCCAAGCTCCGCCTCCCAGACTCCATCCTCCAGTTCAACCGAATCGTCCGGAGGCGGCGATCCGCTGTTTGCCTTGCAGGAAGCGGAAAAATTGCGCGACGTTCCGGGCAAGGAACAGGTGCTCGCCCGCCTGCTGCACCGGGCTGGAGAAGGGTTTGCCAACCGCAACGACTGGCGTTCAGCCGAGAAAACCTACACTGAATCCCTCACCCTCAAGCAGCACGCCGGAGCACCGCCTGAAAGCCAACTCGCTACACTTCATGCGCTGACGTGGACCTGTTTGATGCTGGGCCAAGCGCGTCGCTCATCAGACTATGCTCAATCGGCCTTGGCTCTCGCCCAACAAACGGGAAATCGGAGCAGTGAAGGTATAGCCCACAATCATCTCGGCCTCGCCCACTACTCCTTAGGCGACGCGCGCAAGGCCATTGAGTTCTATGAGCAATCGCTCGTAATTGCCCGCGAGATCGGCGATCGGCGCGGGGAAGGTAGTGCGCTGGGCAATCTTGGTCTCTCCTACACTGCCTTGGGCGACGCGCGGAAAGCCATTGAGTTTCACGAGCAGGCGCTGGTGATTGATCGCGAGATTGGCGACCGGCGCGGGGAAGGAACCGATCTGGGAAACCTCGGCATCGCCTACTGGAACTTGGGCGATGCGCGCAAGGCCATCGAGTTTTATGAGCAGCAATTGGTAATCGCCCGTGAGATCGGCGACCGGCACGGGGAAAGCAACGCGCTGGGCAACTTCGGCAACGCCCACTGTTCCTTGGGCGACGCGCGCAAGGCCATTGAGTTTTACGAGCAACAATTGGTGATCGCCCGCGAGATTGGTGACCAGCGCGGGGAAGGCAGCGGGTTGGGCAACCTCGGCATCGCCTACGACAATTTGGGCGATGCGCGTAAGGCCATCGAGTTTTACGAGCAGCAAATTGTAATCGTCCGCGAGATCGGTGATCGGCGCGGGGAAGGGAACGCACTGTTTAATTCCGCCCTCGCCCATTACTCGTTGGGGAATCGCGTCGAGGCCGTCACCCGTGCCGAGGCCGCGTTGAAAATTTACGAGGCCATCGAAGACCCCAATACGCCTCAAGTTCGCGCAAAGTTGGCGGAATGGCGCGCGGCCACCGCGTAGCGGCGTCTGTAGAGCGCCACAAACTAAATCGAAGAATATGTCGGCTTTCTGCCGAAAGCCGCTACATCACATGTTCGCGATGATGTTGTCGCCGAACTGCGAGCACTTGATCTCGGTCGCGCCTTCCATCAGCCGCGCAAAGTCGTAGGTGACGCGCTTGCTGGCGATGGCGCCATTCAAGCCTTTGACGATGAGGTCGGCGACTTCGGTCCAGCCGAGGTAGCGGAACATCATTTCACCGGACAGCACGACGCTGCCGGGATTGACGGCATCCTTGTTGGCATATTTGGGCGCGGTGCCGTGCGTGGCTTCGAAGATCGCGTGGCCGGTGATGTAATTGATGTTGCCGCCCGGCGCGATGCCGATGCCGCCAACCTGCGCGGCCAGAGCGTCGCTTAAATAATCGCCGTTCAAATTCAGCGTGGCGATCACGTCGAATTCCCCCGGCCGGGTGAGCACCTGCTGGAGCGTGATGTCGGCGATGGAATCTTTGATGACGATGCCGGTGCCGGGCTTGCCGTCGGGGATGCGGCACCAGGGGCCGCCGTCAATTTCCACCGCGCCGAAAAATTTCTTCGCCACTTCGTAACCCCAGTCGCGGAAGGAGCCTTCCGTGAACTTCATGATGTTGCCCTTGTGGACGAGCGTGACGCTCTTGCGGTTGTTCTTGATCGCGTAGGAGATGGCGCTGTGGATCAGGCGCACGGAGCCGGAATAGCTCACCGGCTTGATGCCGATGCCGACCTTCACGGTGGTGTCCACGTCCTTCGCGCCGACGGCGTTCCAGAACGACTCGGCCTTGGGCTGGGTGCCGAAGCGGATTTTCTCAAACTGCTTGGGGAATTCTTTTTGGATGAAATCCAACATCTTCTGCGCTTCGGGCGTGCCGGCGGCGTATTCAATGCCGGCGTAAATGTCCTCGGTGTTCTCGCGGAAGATGACCATGTTCACCTTCTCCGGGCGTTTCACGGGCGAGGGGACGCCGGTGAACCATTGCACCGGGCGCAGGCAGACGTAGAGATCGAGCATCTGGCGCAGGGCGACGTTGAGCGAGCGGATGCCGCCGCCGACGGGCGTGGTGAGCGGGCCTTTGATGCCGACGAGAAATTCCTTGAACGCCTCGACGGTGTCGTCGGGCAGCCAGTTGTCGAATTTCTGTTTGGCGGCCTCGCCGGCGAACACCTCAAACCACTCGACCTTGCGCTTGCCGGCGTAGGCCTTCTGCACGGCGGCATCAAACACGCGCACGCTGGCGGCCCAGATGTCCGGCCCGGTGCCGTCGCCGCGGATGAACGGGAGGATGGGGTTGTCGGGCACGGTCAGCTTGCCTTTTTCGACGGTGATTTTGGCGCCAGCGGGCGGGGTTACATTTTTATAGGCCATGTCAATGGTGCGTTAAGTGTTGGTCTCTTATTTCAAATCGGCCAAGAGCAAACCGCCGAAGCGCCCGAAAATCAAGAAAAGAAAATCCATCGCCGGCGGAATCGGGAATTTACGCTTGGCGATTCTGACTTTATGCTGACCTCATGCCTTTGGCGGAAAATCTGGATTTGGTCCGGCGCAGAATCGCCGCGGCGTGCGAACGTTCCGGTCGCGCGCCGGATGCCGTCACGCTGCTGGCCGTCACCAAGGGGCAGCCGCCGGAGCTGGTGAACGAAGCGGCGGGTCTGGGGCTGACGTTGTTTGGCGAAAACAAAGTGCAGGAGGCCAAGGCGAAAATCCCGCTCTGCTCCGGCAAATTGCGCTGGCAGATGATCGGACATCTGCAGTCAAACAAATGCCGCGACGCGGTGGAGCTGTTTGAAATGATCCAGAGCGTGGACAGTTTGGCGCTGGCGGAGGAACTCAGCAAGCGGGCCGGGGCGGCCGGGCGGACCCTGCCGATTCTGCTGGAAGTCAACGCCGTCGGCGAAGCGAGCAAGTTCGGCTACCGGCCGGAAGCGTTGCTGGCGGATTTGGCGCGGATCAATGCGCTGCCGCGCCTGGAAATCCACGGCTTGATGACGGTGCCGCCGTGGTCGGCGTTGGCGGAGAATGCACGGCCGGTGTTCCGGCAGTTGCGCGAACTCAAGGCGCGATGCGAGGACATCCTTGGCGCGCCACTGCCGTGCCTGAGCCTCGGCATGAGCGGTGATTTCGAAGTAGCCATCGAGGAGGGCGCGACGCTGGTGCGCGTCGGGACGGCATTGTTCGGACCGCGTCCGAAGTCCCCACCCCCCCTGATCCAATGAGCGGCAAACAACTTGTGAATTCGGTGTGAATAATTTGCAACAATTTTGCTTCACTTTTCCATGACTTCCGGTAAATTACGGATGTGACCGTTGAATCGTTCCAATCGGAAGTGGCCGAAGCGCTAAAGGCGTATGACAAATACGTCATCTGCATTGACAAGACTCCCGAGCAGTTTGAGGCTTCCCTGCGTTCGCTGCTGATCAAGGCCATCCACGCCTACGAACACCGCGGGCCGGGCTTCCGCCACGGCATTGCGATTGATCCTCAAGTCACGGTGATTCTCAGCCAGAGCGACTCCGCGCAACCGTTGTGCGGAATCTATTTCAATCTTCATTCGCCTTACAGGCGAGACTCCCTGCCCAATACCGTTCAGCGGATGAACGAGCCGGTGAGCGAAAACAGTCCTTCGCAGAAACGCTGAAGTCGCAAACGACGCGTCCGTCGATCCGTTACTTTTCCCGCACCTCGTCACCGGCTTCCGCATCACCCGCGGCCAAGTCTGCAACCACATTGTCATCGCGTTGCGGTCCGGTGATTTTCACTTCCCCCACTTTGAGATTGCCGTGGTAAACGGCCATGATTTGGTCTTGCGCCGGGAAGTGGCCGATCGGGAAGTTGAGCACCGCAAACCGCAGGCTGGCGTTGACGGACACGACCTTGCCGAAGAGCGACTGGTCCGGAGTGACGATCAACTGTTGTTTCGGCACGGGCACCGAAGGCGCGAGGGTCTCGGTTTTGGCGGTCGCGCTTGGGAATGTCGCAGCCGGGTGTTGCCCCACGCAACCGGCCATTGCCAGCCCCGTGATCACCGCTGCCGAAAAAAAGGCCGTTCGCATGGACGCAGTTAAGACCCGCGCCCGCCGGGCGTCAATTCACTTTTCCGTAATCACCGTGTCGTCGTGCTCGTACGCCGGGGCGCAGCAGCAGAGGAGGCGCAGCGGTTCAACGCCGGTGTTCCAAAGCTTGTGGCGCTGGCCCGGCGGAATGGCGATGGCGTCGCCGGCGCGCACGTCGCGGATTTCGCCTTCGATGCGGATGCGGCCGTTGCCGTGGGTGATGAAATAAATTTCCTCGGCGCGCGGATGGTAATGCTCCTGCGTGCTCGCGCCGACCGGGAGCCGCGCCTCGGCCAGGCTCTGGTGGCGGATGGCGGAATTACGATGCGCGAGGAGTTCGCGAATTTCCGAGCCGTCCTTGGTGATAAACGGCGGCACTTCATTGAGGTTTTTCAGGTCCATAAGTTTCACTCCGGCGGCACGCTGGCGGCGGCCAGCACCTTCTGCCAGTTGGTCTGGCCAAGCACAACACCGAGCACGATCAACAGCATTGCCAGGCCGAAGGTGGGCGTCACCGGTTCGCCGAGGCAGACGCGCGCCCAACTCATCGTGCTCAACGGGATCAGATTGTTGAACAGCAGCACCTGGCTGGTCGGCCAGCGGCTCAAGGCGTGGTTCCAGATGCAATATGCCGCCACGCCGCCCGCGACGACGCAGTAAAGTTGGACCAGCGCCACATCCCCGCGCCACGGCAGGCCGTGCCGGGCAACTTCCCACGCGCCCACCGGCAGCAAGATCAAACCGGCCTGGGTCATCGCATGGGCGGAGATTTCCACGCTGGACAAGCTCGCACCCAGCACCCGGCATTGGCGTCCGTAAAGCGTCCACAAAAAACTGCCGAGCAAACCCAGCGCCTCGCCCAGCCAGTGGCCGCGCGCGGATTTGAGCGCCGGCCAAAATAGGATGCCCACTCCCGCCAGCGCCAGCAGCGCCGCCGCATAGCGCGAGAATGATTTCCAGTTCCTCTCCGGCCGGCCTTCCCAGACCAGGGCCCAGACCGGCGACGCGCCGAGATACAGCGCGACGTGCGAGGCGGCGGTCAGGCGCAGCGCCCAGTTGAACACCACGATGTAGGCCGCGAGGCTTAAACCGCCTCGCAGCCAGAGTTGTCGCCGGAGCGCGGGCGGCAAAACGCGGCGCGGACCGAACCAGCGCGTCCAACGCAGCGCCGCCAGCAGCAGCCCGCCCGCGCCAAGAAAGCGGGTCGCCCCGGTCCAGACCGGCGGCCAACTGGCGACGATGAACTTCGTGCCGGCGTTGTTGCCGCCCCACAGGAACACCGCAAAAGCCAGGCTTAACGCCAGCGCGGCGTCTGATTTTTTCCAAGACACGCGACGAATTAGACCGGAATCACCGCCGAAGCCAACGGAAATTTGGTTGACCCCGGGGCGCGGAAAACTATTGTGACGACATGGATCACTCACCGGGATTTTTGAAGTTGGTCAATGAAGCCAAGAAACACGTCACGGAAATCACGCCGGCCGAGGCGCGGGCGCGGCTGGCGGCCAATCCGCACGCCGTACTGATGGACGTGCGCGAGGATCACGAATGGCAAGCCGGCCATGCCGCGCAGGCCGTGCATCTGGGCAAGGGAATTTTGGAGCGCGACCTGGAAAAGCTGTTTCCGAAGCCCGACACGGAAATCATCATGTATTGCGGCGGCGGGTTTCGTTCCGCGCAGACGGCGGAAGCGGCGCAGAAGCTCGGTTATACGAAAGTGCTGTCTCTCATCGGTGGCTACAAAGCGCTCGTGCAGGCGGATTGGCCGGTCAAAAGCGGGAACTGATTTAAGCCAAGGCTGTTTTTGCGTCGGTCCGCTGGCGCTGGCAAACCCGCTTCAGCGCGTTCAGCAGGGACACGATTTTTTCGCGGGTGCATTCGCCCAGCAGGCAGACTTGGATCCAGTTCTTGCGCCGCAGATAATCGCTGTTGTAACTCAACAAATAGCCGGCTTCCTCGATCATTCCACCCAATTTGGTTGAATTCATTTCCGGCGGCAGCGCAATCGTGGTCACCGCTGGCGAGGTTTCGGCGGGCGTTCCCACCAATTCAAAGCCGAGGTCGTTTAATCCGTCGCGCAGCACCGCCGCCAAATCAATCGTGTCCGTAAACCGCCGCTCCCAATCCACATGCTTGATTGCGGCGTGCAGCGCGTGCAGGAGATTGGAGGAAAACGTGAACGGTACGCCTGCCTGCTGCGCGTAATAACCGAGATCCAGGTAACGCGGCAACGGTTCGGCCGCCGGGGTCACCGTGTGGTGGTGAAACACCATCGAGAGGCCGGGATAGGAGCGCAGACCCTTGCCGCTGGAACCGGACGCGAGAAATACGCCGGTCAAATCCACCGGGACCGCGCCGATGGAACTCACGCAATCGAGGCAGAGTTTGACTTGAAATTCCGCGCAGAGCGCGCGGAGCCGGTCCAGGTGGTTGAGCACGCTGGTGGAAGTTTCGCAGTGCGCGCACCAGAGCCAGCCCGGCGTGGGCGTCCGCTCAAGCGCGCGGCGCACAACTGAATAATCCAGCGGGCTGCCCCAGGGGAATTCCAGCACGTCAAACTCCAGGCGCCAGCGCCGCGCCTGGTCCACGAGGCGCGTGCCAAATTCGCCGTTGCTCAGCACCAGGCCACGCCCGTTTTCGCGCGAAAGCTGCGCGCCGACCACGTCGTTGGCCAGCGTGCCGGAGCCGAGAAAGAGTTCGACATTTCCCGCGCGCGTCAGTTCGCAGAGAATTTTCTTGGTCGCGGCAAACTCGCGCAGAAAGGCGTCGGCGCGATGGGACTCCGGTGCCTGCTCGAACGCCCGCCGCACTTCGCGCCGAAGCGCGACCGGCCCGGGAAGGAAATTGACCGCGCCGTGCTGAAAGGAGCGAGCCGGAGCCGAGCGCAGGAATTCGCGCGCGGAAGTCTCGAAGGTCTCCATCGTTACGTACATCGGCTGAAACTGCGCGTCGCCCGTGCCGAGCAGCGGTCCGAACGGCACAAAGCCCAGGTGCTGGTACAATTTGATCTGGCGCGTGGTGCCGGAAATCAGCCCGAGGTCGTAGTTTTTTTCGATGCTGTGCTGCCAGAGCAGCGCCAGCAAGCCCTGCAAAACCTGTGCGCCGCGAAATTTCTTTTCAATGGCCAGCAGCCGGACCTCGCAAGGTTTGCGCCCCGGCGGCAGGTGCGCATCCACGTTCGCCAGTTTTTGGTCGAGGGAGAACGGCCGGTTCTCGCGCGCCGCCAGCATCCCGGCAAGCTTGTTCCCGGCGAGGCAGATGAGGTACGTGTTCTCCGCATGGAACTTGTCCACGAGCCGCTGCGCCGGCGAGGCTTGGTGCTGCGGAATTTCCTCAACGAAGGTCCGGTAGTTTAGGCGGTGGATCTGCTCGAACTCCCAGTCCTCCGTGGCGAATTTGAAAACCAGCGGTTGGCGTGTGTTCATAATTTGTGCGGGTTGTGTTTGGAATGGAACTGCCGCGGCGACGCGAGCAGGGAAAATTCTTCGACAAAATTCTTGCGGTGCGCCAGGAGCACCAGCGCCGCCAGCAGCGAGAGTTGAACGACCAGTTCGGGCGTCTGGCCGAGCCAAAGGGCCGCCAGCGGCAGCCCGGCCAGCGCAAACAATCCCGGCAACACACTGCGCCGAAACAGAATGAAGAGGCCCAGAAACAGCGCCGCAAACACGGGCGCGAGCCGCGGATCAAATACCAGCAGGGCACCCAGCGCGGTCGCCATGCCCTTGCCGCCGTGAAAGCGCAAAGGCGCGGGCCAGATGTGGCCGGCGACCACGGCCAGCAGGGCCAGGGCGACGAGGCGGGAATCTCCGGTGAAACGTTGCGCCGCAAAGACGGCCAGGGAGCCTTTTCCAAAATCAGCGAGCAGGGTTAACAGAAACCCCGTCCGGCCCAGGACGCGGCTGACGTTGCGCGCGCCGACGCTCCCGCTGCCGATTTGCCGGAGATCCTGCCCCGTGCGCAGCCGGACCAAGTAATAACCCGCCGTGAAACAGCCCAGCAGATACGAGCCAAGGCCGATGCCACCGGCCAGTCTCCAGTTCGCGGAACGCGCATATTCAAGCCACGACATAGCAGTTCGCCAGTTCACCGTAAAATTCCTGTTCCGAATGTGTCACAGGAATGTAACCATTTGTCCGGGGCGGTGTGAATCAAAAAAATTGTCGGGAACATCGAACCGGCCTGGATCGGGCAACAAAAAAGGCACGCCGGAAAAATCCAGCGTGCCGGGTGAGTGCGGGCAGCGGCGTTACTTCTTCGCCGCGTCGTAATGCCGGGCCACCGCGCTCCAGTTGACCACGTTCCAGAACGCCTTGAGATAATCCGCGCGCTTGTTCTGATATTTCAGATAGTACGCATGTTCCCAAACGTCCACGCCAAGCAGCGGCGCGCCTTCGCAACCGGCCACGGCTTTGCCCATGAGCGGATTGTCCTGGTTCGGCGTGGAAACGATTTCCAGCTTGCCTTGGTTGGCCACCAGCCAGGCCCAGCCGCTGCCAAAACGGCCCAGCCCCGCCGCTTCGAATTTGGCTTTGAAATCATCGAAACTGCCAAACGCGGTCTTGAGATCGTCGGCGAGCTTGCCGGACGGCGCGCCGCCGGCATGCGGCGCGAGGATGTTCCAGAAGAACGAGTGGTTCCAATGGCCGCCGCCGTTGTTGCGGACGGGACCGCGGATCGCGTCGGGGACTACGCTCAAGTCCCGGATAATCTGCTCCAGCGATTTGGCCTCGAGGGCGATGTTGCCGGCGATGGCCTTGTTCAGATTGTCCACGTACGCTTTGTGGTGGCGGCCGTGATGGATTTCCATCGTCAGCGCGTCAATGTGCGGTTCGAGGGCTTCTTTCGGATACGGCAGTGCGGGTAGTTCGTGTGGCATAATGTTTTCTTCGTTTGTTAATAATGTTGAATGACCTGCGGGGAAGATGCGGCAAGGCTGGCGGAAAATCAAGCGCGGAAGAAAATCAAGCAAGCCGCGCTGCGGCGGCGGACGCGGTGTTTGCCGTCACGAAAGCGCTTTTGCCGCGATGTCGCGCCGGAACTGCGCGCCGTCGAAATGAATATTCTGCACGGCGGCGTAAGCGGCGACCTGGGCGGCGCGCAAGTCTTTGCCGAGCGCGGTCACGCCGAGGACGCGACCGCCGTTCGTGACAATCTGGCCGTCTTTCAACGCCGTGCCGGCGTGAAAGACTTTCGTGTTCGGCAATTTACCCGCCGCGTCGAGGCCGGAAATAATTTTGCCCTTCGCGTAATTGCCGGGATAGCCGCCGCTGGCCATCACCACGCAGACGCTTGCTGCCGGTTTCCATCTTAATTCGTGTTTCGCCAGCGTGCCGCTGGCGCTGGCGTCGAGCAGTTCCACCAAATCGTTTTCCAGGCGCGTCAGGTAAACCTGCGTTTCGGGATCGCCGAAGCGGGCGTTAAATTCCAGAACTTTCGGACCGGTTTTGGTCAGCATCACTCCGGGATAAAGCAGTCCGCGGTAATCAATTCCTTCCGCGACGCAGCCGCGCATGAACGGCTCCAGAATTCTTTTAGTCGTGTCGGCCAGCTGCGCGTCCGACAAAAACGGTGTGGGCGAATACGTGCCCATGCCGCCGGTGTTCAGGCCCCGGTCGCCGTCGAGCGCGCGTTTGTGGTCCTGCGATGTCGGGAATATTTTCGCCGTCCGGCCGTCGCACAGCGCGTGCAGGGAAACCTCAACGCCCTCGAGAAATTCCTGGATGACGACCCGCGCGCCGGCCGCGCCGAAGGCTTTGCCGACCATGATGTCGGCGACGGCACTTTCTGCCTCCGCCTGATTGGCGCAGATCAAAACCCCCTTGCCCAAGGCGAGCCCGTCGGCTTTGACCACGCAGCGGCCGCCGAGCGACGCGCAAAACTGCTTCGCCGCCGCCGCGTCAGCGAACGTCCCCGCCGCCGCGGTGGGGATGCCGTATTTCTCCATGAATTTCTGGGAGAACACTTTCGACGACTCGAACTGCGCGGCGCGCTGGTTCACCCCCCAGATTTTCAAACCATGCTTCTGGAAGAAATCCACGATGCCGAGCGCGAGCGGGTTGTCCGGCCCAACGATGGTCAGATCAATTTTCCTCTCCTGCGCGAAGGCGAGCAGCCCCGGCAAATCCTCCGCGCCCAGATTGACGCATTCCACCGCCTGGCTCGTTTTCCGGGTGCGCTCCTGGGCGATCCCCGCATTGCCGGGCGCGCACCAGATTCGCGTGGCGTGCGGCGATTGCGCCAATTTCCAGACCAGCGCGTGCTCGCGGCCGCCCGAACCGATGACAAGGAGGTTCATCGCGCGGATTGAATCAGGAAAGCGCGCGGGCGGGCAAAGCAATTTTGAACATTTTTCCCGCTGGACTTTCCATAAGTCGGACGCTACACAGTGGGCCGCTTTAACGACCATTGACCAATTAACTATGAACATCGGACCTAAGATAATTCTGCTTGCCGCGATGGCCGCCAATGCTGGCTCGGCCTTTGCGCAGACCAACGCCGCCGTTTTCTCCAGCGACAAGGAAAAAGCCAGTTACGCCATCGGCCTGTTTTTCGGCAACCAGATCAAGGGCGGCAATCTGGACGTGGACACCGACGTGCTCGTCAGCGCCATGAAGGACGTGCTGGCTGGCCGCGAGGCCAAACTCACCCAACCCCAGGCGCGCGAAGCGATCATGACCTATCAGAAGGCCGCGCAGGTGCGGGTGCTGGAAAAAAACCGCAAGGAGGGCGAGGCGTTTCTGATAGAAAACAAATTCAAGGACGGCGTCAAAATCCTGCCCGTGGCGCTCTCCGAGACCAACATCGTGGAAATGCAGTACAAGGTTTTGACCGAGGGCACCGGCGCGATGCCGGGCAGCAACGACACCGTGTCCGTGAACTACAGCGGCAAATTGCTCAATGGAACCGAGTTCGACAGTTCCGCCAAGCACGGGGGCAAACCGGCGGAATTTCCCGTCAACCATGTCATCCGCGGCTGGACCGAAGCGATGCAGAAAATGAAGGTCGGCTCCAAGTGGCAGCTCTTCATTCCCGCCAGCCTCGCTTATGGCGACCGCGGCAACCAGGGCATTGAGCCGGGTTCGACACTAATTTTCGACGTGGAACTGCTCGACACCAAGGCACCGGCGCCGCCCGCCGCCCCGCTGACTTCAGCGCAGCCGATGACCAGCGACATCATCCGCGTCCCTTCCGCCGACGAAATGAAAAAAGGCGCGAAGATTGAAGTCATCAAGGCGCAGGATTTGGAAAAGGAAAAACAAAACCTGGGCACCAACGCGCCCGGCAAGAACTAAACCCGCCGTTTTTTCCCGCAAGCGCCGGAGCTGCTCCGGCGCTTTTTTGTTTCTACACCAGCCGCGCCCAATCCCGCCAGCAGCGGATCTCGCATGATGATCGAGGCAACCGCCCGCTTCACGCCTCGACAAACGGGTGCAATTTTCTAAAGTATTCCGCATGTCGTCAGTCCAACAACCGCTGGTCATCGCCGGACGCCGCTTTCGCTCGCGGCTCATTCTCGGCACGGGCAAGTTTTCCGCGCCGGAAGCCATGCGCGATGCCCTCGCCGCCAGCGGCGCGGAAATGGTCACCGTCGCCCTGCGCCGCGCGGATTTGAGCGGCCAGCACGATCCGTTTGCCAACATCCTCGACTTCGTGGACCCGGAGAAATACCTGCTCCTGCCCAACACCAGCGGTGCGATGAACGCCGAGGAAGCGGTGCGCCTCGCGCGCCTGGCCGCCGCCGCCGGTCTGCCCCGGTGGATCAAACTGGAAATCCACCCCGACCCGCGCTATTTGCTGCCCGATCCGATTGAGACCTTCAAAGCGGCGGAAATCTTGGTGAAGGATGGTTTCGTCGTGCTGCCGTACATCAACGCCGATCCGGTGCTGGCGAAGCGGTTGCAGGAAGTTGGCTGTGCGACGGTGATGCCGCTTGGTTCGCCCATCGGCTCGAACCGCGGCCTCCAGACCCGCGACCAAATCCGCATCATCCTCGAACAGGCGACGGTACCGGTTGTGGTGGACGCCGGCCTCGGCGCGCCGAGCCACGCGGCGGAAGCGATGGAACTGGGCGCGGACGCCGTGCTGATCAACACCGCCATCGCCGTGGCCAGCGATCCGAACAAAATGGCGGTGGCGTTCAAAATGGCGGTCGAAGCCGGCCGCGCGGCGTTTGAATCCGGGCTGGCTGCGTCCAGCGAAACCGCCAGCGCGACGAGTCCGCTGACGGGGTTTCTAAATTAAAATGACTGCCCTCGTCCAAAGATTTGCAACTCTGCGCTTGTTCCAAAGAGCAGAACATTTGGAATCGCCCTGGCAAATAATTCTGTGGTGGGAGTTACGGCGAGTGCCCTTTAATCTTATTGTTGGGACTACCGGGATTTTGACCTGCGTCCTTCTGATGTGTGTTGCGATGTTTGCGGAACGGCAGTCGGGAGAACCAATTGGAGCCGGTTCGCCTCTAATGGAACTGTTTGGCGTTATTGCGTACGGAATTGCTGCAAATATTTGTTATACCGGCGGGTGGATCGCTGAACTTTTGGCAAGGCGTGTTTGGAGGGAAGAGGCGAAACACTTTGGTAAGATTGCATTTGTAATGGGCACAATTTTTTCGGTGATTCTTACGTTGACACCGCTTGTTGTTTGCTCGGTGATAGTTCTCATTAAAATGTTGGGGATCAAAAAATGAACTCACAAAAACTTTTTTCTGCCCGTGTCCGTCAGATTTTGGCCGCCGCGCAAAAGGCCCGCCTCCTCGTCCTTGGCGACGTGATGCTGGACCAGTTCATCTGGGGCAGCGTCGCGCGGATTTCGCCAGAAGCGCCGGTGCCGGTGGTGGATTTCGAGCGCGAGAGTTTCATGCCCGGCGGCGCGGCCAACGTGGCGCGCAACCTCGTCGCGCTCGGCGTCCAAACGGAATTGTTCGGCACCGTGGGCCGCGATCATGCCGCCGATCAACTCCGGCATCTGCTCCGCGAGCAGAAAATCAGTTGCACCGGCCTGGTCGCCCATGCGACCCGCGCCACCAGCCTCAAAACCCGCATCGTCGCGCACAAGCAACAACTCGTGCGGATTGACCGCGAAACCCGCGACGGCCTGGACGGCGAACTGACGAAGCAACTGCTGCGGGTTTTCACGGCCAAGCTGCGCAACGCCGACGCGGTGGTCGTGGGCGATTATGGCAAAGGCGTGGTGACGCAGCCCCTGCTCAACGAGGTCAAACGGCTTTGCCGCGCGCGCGGCGTCTGGTTGAGCCTCGATCCCAAGCCGGTGCATCATCTGAACCTGAGCGGTCTTTCGCTCATCACGCCCAACCGCAAGGAGGCGTTTGAGCTGGCGGATTTGCCGGACGACACGCGTAACGCAAATCCGCTCGCCGACAAAAATCTGATGCTCGTCGCCGAGCGGCTGCTCAACGAGCTCCGGCCCGCGCTGCTGCTCATCACGCTCGGCGAACTGGGCATGTTGCTGTGCCAGCGCGGCCAAAAGCCGTTTCACATCCCGACCGTGGCGCAGGAGGTGTTCGATGTGTCCGGCGCGGGCGACACGGTCATCGCGACGTTTTCGCTGGCCATCGCCGCCGGGGCTTCACCGCTGGAGGCGGCGATCCTTTCCAATCACGCGGCGGGCATCGTGGTCGGCAAAGTTGGCACGGCCATCACCACGCCGGAGGAATTGCTGGCGAGTTTCAGCAAATGAATTTCATCCGCGAATTTTCACGAGTTGGCTGGGTTGGATTTTAATCCGCACCCATTCGCGGAATTCCCGGACAATCAAAATGGATTCCAAAATTACCGTCGAAACGATTCGCCTGATGAAAGCTCGCGGCGAAAAAATCGCCGCGCTCACGGCGTACGATTATCCAATGACCAGGCTGCTCGACGAATGTGGCGTGCCGCTGCTTCTCGTCGGCGATTCACTCGGCATGGTCGTGCTCGGCTATCCCGACACGACGCAGGTGACGATGCCGGAGATGGAGCATCACACCCGCGCCGCCGCCCGCGCCAAACCGAAGGCGCTGCTTGGCGCGGACCTGCCGTTCCGCAGTTATGACACGCCGGAACTGGCCGTGGCGAACGCCCGCAAGCTCGCCGCCGCCGGCGCGGAGTTTGTGAAGGCTGAGGGTGGTGCTGAAATTCTGCCGCAGGTGCGGGCGGTCCTCGCGGCGGGAATTCCTTTCATGGGGCACCTCGGGATGTTGCCGCAGCATGTTTTGGAGGAAGGCGGCAAATACCACATCAAAGGCCGTGACGATGCCGGTCGGGCCCGGCTGTTTGCCGACGCGCAGGCGCTGGCCGCGGCGGGTGCGTTTGCGGTGGTAATTGAACTGGTGACGCCACCGGTGGCCAAGGAGATTTCGGCAGGCATCGGCATTCCGACGATTGGCATCGGCTCAGGGCCGGATTGCGGCGGGCAGATTCTGGTGACACCCGATTTGCTTGGAACATTCCCGTGGTTCACGCCGCGGTTCGTGAAGCCGCAACTCAATGCTGCCGAACAAATGCGCGCGGCCGTCGTGGCATGGCGGCGCCAGCTGTGAGGTGCATCGAAGTGGTGGGAGGTCGGTTTGTTCGTCCAAGGGGACGCCCCCAGAAACTCGCCGGATTTGGTCTTTCCGAAAATGCACCCGCTCGACTAACATCCACGCACATGCCGCGCCGTTTTTTTTGGTTTCTGATACTGGCGACGTTGCTGAGCAGCGGTGGGCCGCTGCCGGCCGCGAGCGTCGAGGATCGGGCATTCACTGCGGCTTCCGAGGCCTTTCACGGCGAATTTTGGGAGCGGGCCGAACGGGCGTTTGGCGAGTTCACGGCGCAATTTCCCAAGTCCCCGCGAGTGTCCGAAGCCGTCTTGTACCAGGCAGAGGCGCGCTTCAAACTCGGGGCCTATGCCGGCGCGGTGGCGTTGCTCTCCACCAATCAAGCGCAGGCTGGACTGTGGGCGGATGAGTATGCCTATTGGGCGGCACAGGCGCAGTTGCAGAACGATGAACCGGCTGCCGCCGCCGCTGGTTTTGCCAGGTTGATTCGGGAGTTCCCCCATTCGTCCCATCTGCTGGAAGCGTGCGTGACCGAAGCCAGCGCCTACGCCCGGCTGGCCCAGTGGCCGAGGGTGATCGCTGTGCTTCAGGATGCCGGCGGTCCGTTTCCGGCTGCGGCAAGCGCGAACGCGACGAACGGAGCGGTGGTTGAGGGCGAGTTGCTGCTCGGCGAGGCGCAGTGGCGGCAGCGTGATTTCGCAGGTGCAACGGAAACCCTGGCGCTGCTGGCCCCGCGCAAACTCCAGCCGGAGTTGGACTGGCGGCGGTGGCATTTGCAATGTCAGGTGGAGTGGGCGGACGGTCGCGCGGACGAAGCCCTGCGGAGCGTGACTAATTTGCTGGCGCTGGCCGCGGCGGTGAACCGCTCCGACTGGCGCTCGGAAGGCATCTCCTTGCACGCCCAACTGCTGGAGCAGGCTGGTGACCCGGTGGGGGCCGTCGCTGCTTACCAATTGAATTTGGCGACCAATGCGCCTCCCGAAAGCCAGCGCCGCGCACTTTTGAAGATCGCCGAGTTGAGCCTGACCCAGGGCGAAATTACGAACGCGGTGCGGACGCTCGATCAATTCCTGCGGGAGTTTCCAAACTCGGGCGTCGCCGACCTGACTTGGATGACGCTTGGGGAGTTGCAATTGCGGCAATTCGTTTCCGCCAGCGGTACGAACGCGACGAATTTTTTGCGCCTGGCGGCGGTGCGGTTCGACGAATTGTTGGAACATTTTCCAGCCAGCCCGCTGGTGGGCAAAGCCTTTTTGAACCAAGGCTGGTGTTTCTGGTTGCAGGAGCAATTCGCCCCGAGCGCGGAAAGTTTCCGCCGCGCCGTCGCCGCCCTGCCACCCTCCACCGAGCAGGCCGTGGCCCGGTTCAAATGGGCGGACGCGCAGTTTCGCTTGCAGGACTTTGCTGGGGCAGAGGCGAATTACCAGGCGTTAATCACCGAATACGCAGCATGGCCGGAGGTGAAGACAAACTACCTCGAACCAGCGCTCTACCAACTCGCGCGTGTGGCGCTGGCGGCGGGCGACGCGGACGCGGCGACCGGCGCGCTGCGGCAAATTTTGGACTGGTATCCGAATGGGTTTGCCGGGGATCACGCGTTGCTGCTCGTCGGACAGGGCATGGCCCGCCAGGGGGACGCCCGGCGGGCGCGCGAACTCTTCGCAGAATTTGAACGGCGGTATCCCGCCTCACCACTCCTGGCGGAAGTGCGGCTGGCGATAGCGCGTTGCCTCGAACAGGAACGGGACTGGCCCTCCGCCGCAGAAAATTATGCGGAGTGGATCGGCGCGTACACCAATCACGCCGGACTGCCGCGCGCCGAATTTAGTTACGCCTGGGACCAGTACATGGCGGGCCGGGAGACGAATGCGCTGGTGGCGTTCACGAATTTTGTGGCGCAATTTTCCACCAACGAATTGGCCCCCCGGGCGCAGTGGTGGCTGGGGGATTATTTTTTTCGCCAAGGCGATTTCAAAAGCGCGGAGGCGAACTACCAACTGGTGTTTCAAAACTGGCCGTCTTCCGACCTGACTTACGCCGCGCGGATGATGGCCGGCCGCGCGGCCGTAGCCAGGCTGAATTACAACGACGCCATCGGCTACTTCACCAACCTGACCAGCGATCCGCGCTGTCCCGATCCCCTCTACGCCCAAGCGTTGTTTGCCTACGGTGACGCCGTGATGAATGTGAACTCCGACGCGACGAACCGGCTGGCCGATTTGACCGAGGCCATCCGGATTTTTGCAAAAATCACCGCGACGAACGAATTGGCCGCCCCGGCACTGGGCCGGATGGGGGATTGTTATCTGCAGATGGCCGCCGGGGACACCAAGTATTACGCTGCGGCGTCCAATGCCTACCAGCAGGCCGTGACGGCACCGGGTGCGTCCGTGGCCGTGCGCAGCCAGGCCAAGGTGGGTCTGGGTGCCACCGCCGAAAAGGAAGCGCAGGTGCGCGGCACGGGGGAACCCACCCGCTTGTTGAAACTGGCGCTGGACGAATACCTCGACGTGCTCTTCAGCCAGGACTTGCGCGCCGGAGAAAAACCGGACCCGTTCTGGACCCGCAAGGCAGGTTTGGAAGCCGCGCGCCTGGCTGAGGCCTTGCAGCAATGGGCGCAGGCGATCAAGGTCTACCAGGCGTTGCAGGAAGCATTGCCCCCGCTGCACGACGCGCTCGAAAAGAAAATTGCGCGTGCGCGCGAGCACCTGCAGCCGGAAAAGGCGTCGAACTCAGGGTGATGGTTTGACACGATGAATTCGGCGGAGTATTTTACCTCTACAAACAACTATGGATGCGACCACTACCAGCGAACCGGTGATTCAGCTTTCGGAAAGCGCTGCGCTGGAAGTCCAAGCGATGCTGGCCCGGCCGGAGAACCTTGGCAAGACGCTGCGTGTCTACGTGGAACAGGGGGGCTGTTCCGGTATGCAATACGAGATGGTCTTTGACCAGCCGCGCCCGGATGATCTCCGGTCGGAGATGCACGGGGTGCCCGTGCTGGTGGATCCATTTAGCGCCAAATACCTGCGCGGCACCCGAGTGGACTTCAGCTCTGAACTGACCGGTGGCGGCTTCAAAATCTCAAATCCCAACGCGCGCCAAAGTTGCGGGTGCGGTAAATCCTTTCAGGCCTAGGTGGCCAGGCCCGCCTAAGCAGCAACGCCGTTCCGTGCGATGCGGAACGGCTCTTTTGCTGCTCAACGACTTGCAAGCACGGTGAAGGCTGGAATGTCCCGCTTTTCCCCCACGCCTTCTGCGGCCAAGCACAAATTGTCAACGCTCCCGATCGGCCGCATTTAACCTTCGACTGGCGAGCCACATCCAAGTCAAGGTTTGAACGCATGGGTTACGAAAAGGCAACGGCCCGCGAGCGTGCGGGATTCAAGCGGTGGGGTTATTTTACCAGCCAGTCGCGCAGCACGCTCGCGGCGAGGGAAATCCCGGCATCCCAGGCATCGTAACGTTCCCGCGAATGACCGAACGCACCCACCGGGCCGGTGCCGGCATCCCACGCGCCCGCCGTCTGCGCCGCCCGCAAGGCGCGTCGTCGCTCCTCCAGTTCCGCCAGTTCCTGCCCGCGCGCCTTGTCGAGCCCACCCGCGCGGATGAATTCCACAATGCGCCGCAGTTCGTCGCAGTCGAACCACGTGCCGTGCGCGGCGCACACGTCCACGATCACGTTTGAGCAGTGCGCGAAGTTGACGCGGTTCATCAGTTTTTGGCACACCGGACATGGCACGTAACGGATGTTGTCCTCGAGATTGAGCGCCTGCGGGTCATGCACTGTGGTCGGCAGGCCCAAGACCGCGGATTGCTTCTCGGAGTCCACGCAGATTTGCTGGAGCGCGGCCGTATCGGCCCAGATGCCTTCACATTTCGGACACTCGCACAAATTCGTGTTGCCGATGACCACGGCGTTCATGTCCACCCGGCAACGGGGGCAAGGCTGGTGCGAGTCAGCCGCGACCTCCGTGCGTGCCGCTGCCGCGCCGCAATGCGAACAAAACTTCGCGCCCTGAAACATCATGCCGAAACAGGACGGGCAAGCCACGGTGGCCAGCCGCGCACCGCAATGATCACACTGCGGTGAATCCAGGCTCGCGACCGGCGCGCCGCACATCGGACAGCTTAAAGTTTCCGTAGGCATGGAATTTAAGGTGATTTCTTTTGACGCCGAGGGGAAGTTTTTCCCAAACCGACGCCGCGCCGGAAGGATTTTCCAGCGACTTTCCGTGACGAAAGCGCCCGCTTGAGCTGATCTCGAATCTCCAGGTGATCCAGTTTTTCACTGCACGAAAAAATGTCCACGGCGGCGTAGCCGTGCTCCGGCCAGGTGTGGATCGTCACATGCGATTCGGTGATGACCACCACACCGCTGACGCCAAAAGGACTGAAGTTGTGAAACACCGTTTTTACAATCGTGCCGCCGCCCGCGAGGACGGCGCGGCACATGATTTGTTTAACCTCCCGCGAGCGTTTTAGCCGCGCCGGATCGCAGTCATAAAATTCCAGCAAGGTGTGTTGAGACAAGGCGCGCATCAGGTCAGGCGGGTTGAGAGTTTCAGTCGGTCGAGCAGTGAGTCGGCAGCGCGAAGCCCACGCGTGTAGGCTTCTTCAAATATCGCGATGCCGCTCAGATCGGAATGCGCAAAGACGATATTGCCAGCCGGTTGCTGCTTTTTCGCGCGGTCGGTTCCCCAAATATATCCCGGCACCGGCCGCACCATCGCGTGTCCCCAAAGCCAGACATCCAGATGCGTAAGGTGATCCGCGAGGTCGGGATGCGCGCGGCTGAGATCGTCCAGGATAAGTCCACACCAGTCGTCGTAGGATCGCGCGAGCGCTTTCTGGCGCGCGACCGACGGTTCGTCATCGTCGAGGGGCTGGTAATAGGTGAGGACGGTACGTCTCGGAACACGCTGGACATCCTGATGCGTCGCCACGACGTAACCGAGCGAATTGCTGTCGAACAGGACGTTGTCCCACGCCAGATCCATTCCCTTGCCGTCCGGCAACGCGTCGAGCGTCAGATTCGCGACCATCCAAGGAGAATACGTCGCGGCGGCAGCCGTCTGCTCGCGCAGCGGGCGGATCGCGCGTTGGGCGACGAATTGCGGTGCCGCCCAAACAACACCTCTCGCCTTCAACCGAAAACTTTTTTGTTTCGCCGCGTCAAAATAATCCACGAACACAAAATCATTTTGAGGCTCGACGTTCCAAACCGCACAAGAACTCCGGATTTTCCCGGCCAGCGCGGATTGCATCCGGTTCACAAACCAGCCGTTGCCCGCGGGAAAAGTGACCACGGCATAATTCTGCGCATTGGCGGCTCGGCCGTCGCGCGAGGTGAAATAATGAACGCCGGCCCACGCCGAGACCTTCTCGATGCCCGCGCCGTAGTCGTCCCGGCAGCAATAATTCACATACCAGCGCAGCGGCGCGGAATTGAACCAGCCCTTTTCTCGCAGGTAGTCCGCCATCGTGATTTGATCCAGTCGCGTAAATTCCTCGTCACCCGAACTACCATCGAGCGGAATGGTGAACGCACGCCGGCCATCCCGGCCGCGCGCCAATTGCAGCCGGTGCATTTCCGCGAAAAAGGAATCCATCGCCCGCTGCTCCGAATGGGAGACGCCGAGTTGCGGCACGAAACCCTCCTGCCAGCGGCCATGCAGAAACAGCCGTTCCATCGGATCGCCGCACAGATATTCCTCGTTGTAAACCGGCAACCCGCCCGCATCCCGACCGGTGATGACGCCGAGTTCCGCGAAAAGTTCGGCGACTTCGTGCGAATCGCTGCCGGCGATGGGAACGTAATGCGCGCCCCACGGATAGGCGGAAACTTCGTTTTGACCGCTGATGGCGTTGCCGCCGGGACGCGATTCGAGTTCGAGCAAAACGAAGTCCGAAAAGCCGTTTCGCTGAAGCTGCCGCGCAGCGGAAAGCCCACTGATGCCGCCGCCGACGACGACGATGCCGATCTCGGCAGTTTCAGAAACCGGCGGCAGCTTTCCGTCGCGCAGCGCGTGGCCGAGCGCGGAATTTCCGCCGACAATCGAACCGCTAAATGTGCGGCGTTTGGAGGATCGTATGAACGGCGTCGCGCACGCGGCGCCCAGCGCCAGCGTCGAGCCCACCAGGAAGGTCCGGCGGGAGAGTGCGGACGAGCCGGAGAAAAATGGTCGTTCGTGCTTCATTCAATGAACGTAGTGCGCCCATTCCTCCTCGAAATAGCGCACCAGCATTTGATTGTTCAACCGGTTCGGCTCGACTTTGAGCGGTCCCATGTCGGGCGGGAAATGAAACATGTCGCGCGCGCCGGCGACGGTGACAAATTTCAAGTTCTCCGGCAACCGCAGCGTTTGCGGCAATGGTTCGAGCGACGCCAGGATGAACCCCCATTCACCAAATGACGGCACGTAAAGGTGATACGGCTCGGTGATGTAGCCGCTGGCGCGGAGGGTTTCGTCCACGCACCAGAAAGATTTGCGCGCGACCCACGGCGAGGTGCATTGCACCACCATCGCGCCGTGCGGTTTGAGCGCGGAATGGACACGCGCATAAAACGCGGTGGTAAAAAGCTTGCCGAGCGAAAAGTTCGAGGGATCGGGAAAATCCGCGATGATGAAGTCGTATTGGTTGGTGTTGGACTTAATCCAGGTGAAGGCGTCGGCGTTGGTGACGTGAACCCGCGGCGAAAGCAGCGCAGATTCATTGATGCGCAACAGCATTTCCTGCGTGGAAAACAGATGCGTCATTTCGGGATCGAGGTCCACGAGCTGGATGTTGGTGATGGATGAATATTTCAAGGCTTCGCGAACCGCAAGGCCGTCGCCGCCGCCGAGAACGAGCGCGTCCCGCGGTTCCACGACGCGCGCGAGGCCCGGATGCACGAGCGCCTCGTGGTAGCGGTATTCGTCACGCGAGCTGAACTGAAGGTTGTTGTTGAGATAAAGCCGCACGTCGCTCGCCTCACGCGTGATGACGATCCGCTGGTATGGTGTCGAGCGCGCGAAAATGACCGGGTCCACATAGGCGTTTTTTTCCGACCACGCGAGCAGCTTGTCCGAAAAGCCAAAACCGACGCCCAGCCCGACGAGCACCACCAGGCCCGCGCCCAGCAGAGGTTTGGCCCAAGTCACGTGGCGGCGCAACATTTGCAACGTCGCCAGAGCGACGAGCACATTCAGCGCACCGAACAGAAAACTCGAACGCACGAGTCCAAGATGCGGCACCAGCACGAGCGGAAAGAGCAGCGACGCCAGCAGCGCGCCGACGTAGTCGAAGGTGAACACCTGCGAAACCAAATCCGCGAATTCGAGCCGGTCCTTCAAAATGCGGAGCAGCAACGGGATTTCCAGCCCGACGAGCGCGCCGATGATCACGACGAGGGCGTAAAGCAAAACGCGGAAAGAGTCCACCTCACCGAACAGCACGAACAGCAGCCCCGCCGAGCAACCACCGACCAGGCCCACGAGCAGTTCGACCTGGATGAACACGGCGACTTCGTTGCGGCGAATGAATTTGGAGAGATACGAACCAATGCCCATCGCAAACAAATAGGTGCCGATAATTGTGGAAAACTGCGTGACGGAATCGCCGAGCAGGTAACTGGCGAGCGTGCCGGCAATCAGCTCATAAATCAGCCCGCACGTGGCGATGGCGAAAACCGACGCGAGCAACAGGAATTTAATCCGGCGATCAGACATGTGGTGGTGCGGCGGAAATTGGCGCGATGTTCAACCGTGAATCGCCGCCGCGATGATGATGCACAGGCCGAGGGACACCGCGCCAATGACGATGGCCAGCGCGATGTTCTTGTCCTTCACAATTTCCTGCCAGAGGTTGTAGGGCGTGAGCTTGTCAATGACAACAAAGCCAACGCAGAAAACGACGAGGCCGAGGAAGGAATAGACGACGGAGTTGAGGAGAGGCATCCAGTTCATAGGTCATTTGTGTTGAGTGTTGGGATAGGAACGCTGCCAGGTGTGGGACGCGAGAGATTGAATCAGGCTCCAGCCGTTGTGATTGGCGAGCGCGACGTAAACCGCCAGGGCCAGCGCGAACGGAAGGTAAATGGGATTTCGGATTTTCATATCAGTCGTCGCTTTTGGCGGCGTAAATAGCCGGCGTGTAATCGCTCTCCAGCCACCGGGCGCGCTCAAAGGCGTAGGCCCGGAGCCAGCAGTACACCGGGTATATCAAAAGCAGCGCCAGCGCGATCCAAAAATTCGACCACACCACCACGTCGCGCACGACGGTGACGGTGAACGGACTTTGCGGCAGCGCCGGATCGGCCGAGGCGTCAATGGTCAGATAGTATTTTCCCGGCGCGACCGCCGGCACGAGCACCTGCTCCGTCTGTTTGCCTTCGCTCCAATATTCGCCTTCGTCGATGCCGTGATAATACTCGATGCCCTGTTCGAGCGAGGCAACGACCTGATGCGTGTCGGCGTTCACGAGATCAATATCCAGATCCAGCCACTTGTTATCCACCGGCGAATGCAAGCCTAGCTCGAGGGCCTGGTTTTGATCCTTGATTTCAAACGGCTCGGTCACCGCAATCGGATTCGTGACACCGGCCTGGTATTGAAACGTCGCGTTAAAAACCTGCTGATGCGCCGCGCGACTCGACGAAATGATTTGCACCACCAGCAGCGCGACCACGAGCACCGGCACCAGCCACTTCAATTGCCGGCCTTTTTCGGCGAAGCGGTTCGGCTGGTTCAAATAAACGCCGTCCGGCTCGCGCAATGGTTGTTCCAAGCCGAATGCCTTTTCGATCACTTCCGGTTCGATGTATTCGCCCTGCGACCAAGTTTCCTCGGCCAGCTTCGGATACGCCTCGCGCGAAAGAATTTTCGGTGGATTCACGAAATCCGTGACGTGCGCAGCCATGCCGACCGCGACCTTCCAGTAAAATTCGCCCACCACGTAATCCGTCGTCACCTGGCTCGCCGCGAAAATGCGGTAGCTTTCGCCGTTGAATTTTGCGTGCGCCGCCGAGCCGGTGAAAACGCCCTCGCTCACCGCCGGCCGCTCGTAAAGCCGCCGCACAAAAGTCCAGTGGCCGTTGTAGGTCACGAGCCAGACGAAGCCGTGCCACGGGTTGAACAGCAAAAACTCGAACCAGCCGCTGTAATTATCTTTGACGTGCTGAAAGCCAATGACCTCGTAATTCACGCCGAACAATACGCCGCGACGGCCAATTGGAATCTGCGGAGTGATGCGCTGCTTTTCCTTCGCGCGGCGGATCAAACCCAAATCCGGTGTCGCAGTGTCAATCAGCGAGCCGCAGGAACCGCAGGTCGCCGACATCGTGAAACCCGCCGCGCGCAGCACCACCGCCGCGCCGCAGTTCGGGCATTGCAGCGAAGTGGTTTCGTTGCGTTTGGGTTCAAGCGCGTCCTCCGACCAGCCCGGCACCGACCGGAGCTTGGAAAATTTCAAATCCTCGAACCGCGCATAACGGCCGACGAACACCCGCGTGCCGGCGTCGGAAAATTCCGCGCTGGCGAATTCTCCGTCCGCCCCGCTCAGATCCACGCTGGTTGCCTTGCGGCTGGGCGGCGCGAGGAACGGCAGTTCACCTTCGCTGCCGAGACACACGTTTTCTTTTTTGTCTGTGACCTCGTACGCCTGATCCGCAATCGTGATTTTTCCGCCAACGGGCAGGTCGCCCGGGCCGCCGGGAAAATGATCGGGCGGCGCGATTTCAAAACTGACCATGAAAAATCCCTGCGCCTCCGCCACCCACCCGAAGCGCCCGTCGCCGAACAGCGCGCACCACTCGTTCCAACTGCCTTCGTCGTACGCCCGGCGCACGCGGCCGATCAGCGTGAAACCCTGGCCGTCGATCTCGCCGTCTGTGCCGATTTGCAGCGGACTGAGATCGGGCGGCAACTGCGCCATCTGCCCGATCGCCTCCACGTTCACGTCGTGCCGCACCACCATCGAGTGGCAGTGCGAGCACACCGCGAACACGGCGAGGCTCGATTGAAACACCACCGCCCCGCCGCAGTTCGGACAATCGTAGCTCTGGTTCACTGGGGTGCGGGACTCGGGTTGACGTCGCTGGGCAATTTCACTGCAGGAATCTAGGCAGCAAGACGCACCTTTGCACAATTACAAAATGTGCCGGCGATTTTAGCAGGACGACTCCGCTGCGCGCCGCGGTCGCTGCCGAGCCTGGCCGGGCTTGGCGGAAAACTCGAAACTAACGAACACACTCACGTTTCCCGTTTCCCGTTTCCCGTTTTCCGCTATACTTCCGCCATGTTGAAACCGAAACCGATTCCGGTCGTGCTCACCATAGCCGGTTCGGACAGCGGTGGTGGCGCGGGCATTCAGGCGGATTTGAAAACCTTCGCCGCGCAGGGCGTCCACGGCACGAACGCCATCACCTGCGTCACCGCGCAGAATCCGAAGCGCGTGCTGGGCATCCAGGTATCTTCGCCGGAAATCGTCCGGCAACAAATTGAGGCCGTGTTCGCGGAGCTGCCGCCGGCGGCGGTGAAAACCGGCATGCTCTACTCGGTGAAAATCATCCATGTCGTCACCGATTTTTTCCGGAATCATCCGGCGCCGCTCGTGGTGGACCCGGTGATGCTCGCCACCAGTGGCTCAAGGTTGTTGAAAAGTGACGCGGTAAATTTGTTGAAAAAAGAATTGCTCCCGCTGGCCACGCTGGTCACGCCGAATTTGGACGAGGCCAAAATTCTTTTGGACCGCGATTTGAAAAACCTGGAGGACTTGCGCTCGGCGGCGAAGGAAATTTACGAACGCTTCGGCTGCGCGGCGCTGGTCAAGGGCGGGCATCTCCGCAATTCGCGCGAGGCGGCGGACATTTTTTTTGACGGCAAAACCGAACTTTTGCTCAGCGCGCCGTTCGTCAACGGCATGCACACGCACGGCACGGGCTGCACCTATTCGGCGGCCATAGCCGGTTGTCTCGCCTTGCGCCAGTCGTTGCCGCAAGCGGTCGCCTCGGCCAAGGAACTGATCACGCGGGCGATTACGCAAAGCCGGCGCGTCGGCAAACATTGGGTGCTGGATCCATTCGCGCACTGAAACGGATCCCCCCTCCCGTCAGGCAATCTCGCCACGCTCGGGGCGATTTAGCAAGTCTCCAGAGTTGCTTCCCGGCGTGGTTTGATCACAATTTTGAAATGTCACGACACTTTTTCTCGCTAGCAAATTTTTTGCCGCCCGGGTGCGATCCAGTTGCGACTGCTGCCGCCAAGTTGAAATCCCCGTGGCCGTTCCTTGACTGAGCCACCTGCTTTCTTTCATGTCTGCATCCTCCTACACCCGACGGTTCAGTTACGCCGCCAGCGATGTCGCCGGTCAGTTGGTGTTCACCTTTATCATCGGCGGTTACTTGAGCAAATTCCTGACAGACGAGTATGGCTTGTCCGCCGTCACCTGCGGCTCCATCATCGGCATCGCCCGCTGGATTGACGCGATTGACGCGCCAATCTGGGGCATTGTTTTCGATAAGACCCACAGCCGCTGGGGCCGAAGCCGCCCGTGGTTTCTCTGGCTTTGCGTGCCGTTCGCGACCTTCGGAATACTCACCTTTCAAACTCCCGACCTGAGCCACACCGCCAAAATCTGGTATGCGGCGGTCACCTACATCGCTTGCTGCGTGCTTTACACCGGCATTAACACGCCGGTCACTTCCATCCTTTCCGCGCTGACTTCTGATCCGCAGGAGCGGGTGACGCTGACCTGTTTCCGCATGTTCGGCTCGAAGCTGGGCGTGCTGATCGTGAACCTGAGCGCGTTGCGCGTTGTCAAATGGCTTGGCCACGGCGACGATCAGCGAGGCTTCATGCTGACGCTGCCGATTTATGCGACGGGATCCATCCTGCTTTACCTGCTGGCGTTCCGCAATTTGAAGGAAGTTGTCACCGAGGAGAAAAAGCATCAGCCGATGTTCGGCACCTTTCGCGCGCTGAATGGCAACTGGCCCTGGATCATCATTTTTTCCAGCAGCCTGCTGTTCTGGATTGGGTTCATCGCGCGAGTGTCCACCGTGCCTTATTTCTTTGAATACGCGCTGCATCGCGATGATCTGACCTGGCTGGCCTACAGTCTGGATTTCGTTTCGCTCGCCACCGCTTTCCTGTTGCCGTGGTTTTGCCGGTGGACTTCCAAACGAACCGCCTGGGCGCTCGGATTGCTCGGTATGGCGCTCGGTCAGGTCATTTTGTTTCTGGGCACGCGCGGTGGATATTCCGTCGGGGTCATCATGACCGGCTGGACAGTGGGCTTTCTGGCCAGCGGCATGGCGATGGCGATGCCGTTTTCGGTGATCTCCGACAGCGTGGATTACGGCGAATGGAAATCGGGCATTCGCGCGCCGGGTCTGCTGACCGCCATCGGCGCCGCGTTCTGCCTGAAAGCGGGCGCCGGTTTGGGCGGCGCCATTCCTCTGTGGATCATGGGCGCGAGCGGCTACGTGCCCAAGGTGGACCAATCCGCGAGTTCGCTGCGAGCGATTGAATTCAGCATCGTCTGGCTGCCGGCCATTTGTTTCCTGTTGAGCGCCGTTCCGGTTTTGTTTTACAAAAAATACGAACTGCTCGAACCGCGAATCCACGCGGAACTTGCGCAGCGCCGCGCCCCGGTGGCCGCGCCAGGAGCGAACTGACGCCATGTTCAAAATCGAACGCCAAGCTGACGCGGTCGTGCTGAGCGACGGCAGCCGCAAACTGCGGATTCGCTTCCTCGCCGAATCCATCGTCCGGCTCACCTTCACCGAGGGCAAACCGTTTGCGACCGAGCCGAGTTTCATCGTCGATCCGCAGCCGGTTTTTGAAAACTTCCGCCTGCGGGAAAGCGCGCTTGAATTCGCCTTCTTGACTGATGCGCTCCGGCTCGTCGTCCACAAAGAAACCGGCGCAATCAGCTACTTCGACCACCGCGGAAACCTGCTCGTGCGCGAACCGGAGCGCGGCGGAAAGTGGCTGACGCCCAAGGAGGTTTTCAAAAACATTTATCGTAACGACGCCAAAATCCAGTCGGGCCAAAGCGTGGACGGCGTCCGCGCCGCCGCCGCGGACTTTGAGCGCGTGCTGGACCGAAACGCTTTCGAGGCGAAACTCGAATTTGTTTTCAGCGAAAACGAGGCGCTCTTTGGTTTCGGCTCGCACGAGGAGGGTTACGGCAATTTGCGCGGCAGGTCGCGCGAGTTGTATCAGCAAAACATGAAGGCGGTGGTGCCGTATTTCGTCTCCACCAACGGCTACGGTTTTCTGTTTGATTGCGGGTCGCTGATGACGTTTCACGACGACGCTTTCGGGTCTTACCTCTGGGCCGAGGTCGTGGAGGAACTTGATTTTTATTTCATCCGTGGCGAGCGCTTTGATGACGTCACCCGCGGCTACCACCAGCTCACCGGCAAGCCGCCGCTCCTGCCGAAATGGGCGTTTGGCTTCATCCAGTCGAAGGAGCGCTACGTCAACGCCCGCGAAATGGTCACGGTCGTCCGCGAATATCGCCGGCGCAAAATACCGCTCGACGTAATCGTGCTCGACTGGAAATCGTGGCCCGCCGGCGAAGGCTGGGGCCAAAAATCCTTCGATCCGGTTCGCTTTCCCGATCCCCAAGCCTTCACGGACGAACTGCACCGCCTCGGCGCAAAACTGATGATTTCCATCTGGCCGATTATGACCGGTGATTGTGCCGATCAGCGGGAGCTGCGCGCGCGCGCGCAGATGCTTGGCAACCAATCCACCTACGACGCCTTCCAGACGGAGGCCCGCCGCACTTACTGGAATCAGGCCCGGCACGGCCTGTTTGCGCACGGCGTTGACGCCTGGTGGTGCGACTGCACGGAGCCGTTTGAGGCCGATTGGTCCGGCGCGGTGAAACCCGAACCGCACCAGCGTCTGCTAATCAATACCCAACAGTCCAAGCAATATCTTGATCCCGCCCGGATCAACCTCTACTCGCTGCTGCATTCGCGGGGGATTTACGAAGGCCAGCGCCGGACCACGGATCGCAAACGCGTCGTCAACTTGACGCGCTCGTCCTATGCCGGCCAGCACCGCTACGCCACGATCACCTGGTCGGGCGACATTTGCGCGTCCTGGGAAACGCTGCGCCGTTCAATCCCCGAAGGACTCAATTTCTGCGCCGCGGGCGAACCGTATTGGACCGTGGACATCGGCGGCTTTTTCGTCAAAACTGATCCCGCGCTCTGGTTCTGGCGTGGGGATTATGACGCCAACTGCCGCGGCCTGACCGAAGCCGCCGCGCTCGAACCCGATCCGAAGGACACCGGCTGCACTGACCTCGGCTTCCATGAACTGTACACCCGCTGGCTGCAATACGCCGTCTTCCTGCCGATGTTCCGGTCGCACGGCACGGACGCCGCCCGCGAAATCTGGCGCTTCGGCGAACCCGGCACGCCGTTTTACGACACCATCGCCAAATTCATCCGCCTGCGGTATCAACTCATGCCCCATCTTTACTCGCTCGCGGCGCAGGTGACGCTGAACAGCCACACGCTGATGCGCGCCGTCGCCTTGGATTTTCCGGGCGATCCCACCACGCATAACTTGACGGACCAATTTCTTTTCGGCGCTGCGCTGTTGGTCTGCCCGGTGACGACTCCAATGTATTATCAGCGCAATTCCACGCCGATCCGCGACGCCGCGAAAAGCCGGCCGGTCTACCTGCCGGCCGGAACCTGCTGGTACGATTTCTGGACGGAAAAAGTTTTTGACGGCGGCCAGACAATTCAGGCGGACGCGCCGCTGGAAACCATTCCGCTGTTTGTCCGCGCCGGCAGCATCCTGCCGCTGGCGCCGGTGATGCAATTCGTGGACGAAATCCCCGACGCGCCGTACGAACTCCGGATTTATCGCGGGGCAGACGCGGAGTTTGTTCTCTACGAAGATGCTGGCGACAATTACAACTACGAAACCGGCGACTATGCGCTCGTAAAATTTATCTGGAACGATGCGTGCGGCGAACTGGTCATTTCCGACCGCAGCGGAACGTTCGATCAGCTCGTGAAATCCCGCGAGTACCAACTGGTCTTTGTCTCCGAACAAGGCCGCGCGAGCAAAACCATTCTTTACACCGGCGCGGCAACGGCAATCTCGGTGTAGAACCAAGCTTTTCCAACAGCCGTGTTGGCTTCACCGATGGGCGGGCGAATTCTGGATTAAACCCTTCCCTTTGGGCGGCCGATGAAAAAGTAAAGCAAGGCGGCAATGATGTGCAGCAGGGCAATCGCCACCACCCACCCCACCTTCTCGCTGTCACTCAGCCCCTTGTTCTGGATCGCGTCCACCAGCATCCATATCCAGAACGCAAACGCCGCCAAGGCCAGCGGCAAAACGAAGAAAAACACCATCAGCAGGAGAAGGATTTTCCCGCCCGCCAATCCTAGAACCGCCAGCATCATCGGCCTTTCATTTGATGGTTAGACCGGCGCAGTGGCCGGTTATTTGCTTTCGCCTTCGCCTTTTCCCATCGCCTTGCGCAGCGCGGGCACCTGCTCCAGCAGTTTCTCGAACTTGATGCCGGTCAGGCTTTCGATCACCGGCGGCAACTGGCTGATGATCTGGGTCATGTCGCCGGTGAGCTTGCTCGCGCCGCCGCCGGGGCCGTTACCGCTGTTGATGATGACCATCTTCTCCATCTTGCTCAACGGTTCGCTGATCTTGCCCGCCACTTCCGGCAGCACGCGCACGATCATTTCGATCACCGCCGCTTCGTTGTAATTCTTGAATGACTCGGCCTTGGCCTGCATCGCGGAGGCGGTCGCCTTGCCCTGCGCCTCGATGACGGCGGCTTCGGCGAGACCGCGCGCCTTGTTCGCCTCGGCTTCGGCGATGCCGGTGGCTTTGGCCACGTCCGCGTTGGCAAAACCCTTGGCCTTCGTGGCGGAAGCGGAACCGGCGGCCTCGGTTTCCAGTTGGAATTTCGTCGCGTTGGCCAGCGTCTCGACTTTGTACCGCTCGGCGTCGGCGGGCTTCTGGACCGTGGCTTCGAGTTCGCGTTGTTTGCGAAGAATTTCCTGCTGTTGCAACTCGATCTGCTTTTGTTTTTCGATGATCTGGACCTGCACTTCTTCCGCCTTCACCAACTGGCCGGTCTTGAATTTCTGCAAATCGTAGGCGAGGTCGGCCTCGGCTTTTTTCTGGTTCACCGTGGCCTGGTAGCCCGCGACGTTGGACTGGTAATCGCGCTGCGCCTCGGCAATTTTTGAGTCGGCGGCGAACTTCGCTTCCTGCCCGGCTTGCGTGGCTTGCGAGGATTTGATCATCGCATCGCGGTCGGCCTCGGCCTGGGCGATCTGCGCGTCACGCTTGACCTGGGCGATGCGCGGTTTGCCGAGCGCGTCGAGATAACCCTGCGTGTCGCGGATGTCACGGATGGTGAAGCTGATGATGCCGAGCCCCATGTTCGCCATGTCGCCGGCGGCCACTTCCTGCACCTTTGAGGCAAACGCATCGCGGTTCTGGTAAATTTCCTCGACGGTCATGGTGCCGAGAATCGCGCGCAAATGGCCTTCGAGCGTCTGCGTGGCGATGTTGCGGATTTCGTCGGTGGCTTTGCCGAGAAATTGTTCCGCCGAGGTGCGAATGGAAACGTCGTCGCCCTTGACCTTGATTTGCGCGACCCCGTCCACCTTCACCGGCACGCCTTTGCTCGTGTAAACTTCCGGCGTCTGCACATCTATCGTGAGCAATTCGAGCGACAGAATGTCCACCTTCTCGAAAATCGGCAGGACGAATGTACCGCCGCCTTTGACGATGCGGAAGCCGACCTGCGAGCCGTCCTCCAGGCGGTGCTTTTTGCCGGAAACGATCAGCACCTGGTTCGGGCCGACCTTGGTGTAGCGGCTGAACACCATGTAGAGCAGCAGGAAGACAACGACGACGATGACGACCGCGGCGATGATGCTGATGCCGCTTTGAACGAAGTTCAGTTCGGCGAACAAGGGGGCGAGGTTCATATTTTTGAAGAGTTATGGGTGATGGTTGAAAAAATTATTTCGCGGCTTCGACGTAAAACTGGGTGCCCACGACGCGCGTGATCTTGACCGATTGGCCGGCGGCAACGGCCTTGCCATTTTCCACGCGCGCCGGCGCCGTGTAACGCGAGCCGCCGACGACGTAGGCGATTTCGCCCACGCCACTGGCTGGAATGGGGCTGACCACGTTGGCCTCGGTGCCGGCCAGATTTCCGACGCGGGATTCGCTGGAACTTTGCGTGGAGCGAAAGACCAGCGCCAAGAATTTGTACAATCCGCCCGCCACCACCAGCGCGCAAAAGATCGAAAGCGGCGCGCTGATGACGGTGCGGCTGGTCGCGGGAAATTGGGTGAAAATCAGGCCGAAGCCTCCAAATGCGGTGACAAACGAAGCCATCACGGTGGGGCTGAACACCGAAATGCCCGGCATGTCGCTGGAGTCCGCGCCCGCCTCGGCATGGCCACCGCTGCCGGCGACATGCGCGTCATGGCCGCCGAAGAAATGCCCGGCTATCACGCTAATCAGAGTGAACACCAGACCAACGACCAGGCATATCGCGTAAATCATCATAGTTCCTCGTTCGGCTCGCGTTCAGTTAGAGGGCAACGGGCCGGTTATGCAAGCTTGAAAAGTCCGCCAGCCGGCACGGGCATGTACAATCAGCGTCGGCCGCCCCTCCTCCGCTTCAACGATTGATCAGCCGGAAAAAATGAATTTTTTTGACCTTCCCCCGGTCTGAGATACAATTGCGGAAATTTATGATTATGAATGAAATCAAGTTGATTGCGCTCCTTGGCGCGCTGGGATTGGCCAGCGCAAACGCGGTCGAACCGGTGGACGTGAGCAAACTCCCGCCGGCTTCCACCCAGGCGAACGTGACGTTCGCCACCGACATCAAGCCGTTGTTTGACAAAGCCTGTGTCAAATGCCACTCCGGCGAAAAACCCAAAGGCAAATTGCGCCTCGATTCGCTGGACAACGTCCTCAAGGGCGGCACTGACGGCAAAGTGGTCCGCCCCGGCGCCAGTGAAAAAAGCAGGATCGTCCTGAGTGTGGCGCACCTCGGCGAGGAGGACGATTGGATGCCGCCGCTGCACAACAAAGCCAAGATCCCGCCGCTCACCAAGGACCAGATCGGCCTGATCCGCGCGTGGATTGACCAGGGCGCGAAATAGGAAATAGGTTTTCCGCAAAACGAAGGCGCAGTTTCTTGACGAAACTGCGCCTTTTGCTTGCGCGAAAATAATGCGCGAATGCGCTGAGGTTACTTGGGGGTCACGGCTTTGGCGGCGTCATCGGCCGCTTTGCCCGCTTCACCCATGACTTTGCTGGCGGCGCCAGTGACCGCTTGCTGCAGCTTCGCGAGCAAGTCCTTGACGGCCTGCGTCTGTTCAGGCGTCAGCTTGGCATCCGCGGCCGTTTTCTGAAGGCCACTGAGCGCGCCGGCATAATCCTTGTTTTTGATCGCGGTGATCGCGGTGTCCACGCCCGACTTGAGCGCGGGCTCCGCGGATTGAAAGGCTTGCTGGAGCTGGGTGGTGTCAACCGACACGTCCGCGCCGGCTTCCTTGTTACATCCGACGATCCCGAGGGTCGCCGCCATTAAACCGGCAAGAATAAGACTTTTAATTTTCATAATTTCAGTTTGGTTTTTCTGCGCGGGCAGAGTAACCCCTCGCGCCCGCCGGTCAAAGGGAAAATTCACGAGGCCCCGCGCCACGGGCCGCCGACAATGACGCAGGACGCGCCGGGCGCAATGTCCCTTGCCAGAAATGGACCCGCCGCCTAAGCTCCGGTCGGTTCTGGAAAAGCGGTTGACGAAAGCATTGTTTTGGCCGATGAAAAAAATTTTATTCGTTGATGATGACGCGCTGATCGCCCGGCTTTACAGCCACAAGCTGGCCGAGGAGGGTTTTGAGGTGAGCGTGGCCGAGGACGGTTTGGTGGCCATGAAGCGGTTGATGGAGTTCCGCCCCGACCTGGTCGTGCTGGATCTGCTCATGCCCCGCATGAGCGGCCCCGACGTGATCAAATTCATCCGGGAACGACCGGAGTTGAAGAGCACGCGGGTGATCGTCTTCTCCAATTCCTTCCTCTCCGAATTGGTCGAAAAAGTCGAGGCGGCCGGCGTGGATGGAACCCTGGTCAAATCCTCCGTCACCCCGGCCCAGTTGATCCACCGGATCCGCGAACTGCTCGACAGTCCGGCGCCGGCGGCTGAGGCCCCGGTGGCTCCGGCGGCCGGCCCCGCCGCTCCGGCCAAGCCGGCCGTGGCGCGCGAAAGCGAGGCGCAGTTCCAACAGCGGGTGCAAAAGGAATTTGTCGAGCGCACACCGACCATCATCGCCACGCTGCGCCAGATCTGCCGCGAGTTTTTAGCCGGTGAAAACGTCCGCGCCCAGTTGCCGCGGCTGGAGACGCTGACTCGGAAGGTCGGTTTTCTCACGCAGATGACGGTGCTGGGCGGCTGCGGGCAGTTGGCGCAACTTTCCAGCGCCTTGGAAGCCCTGCTGTTCCAAATCTTGGACAAGCCGGCGCTGCTCACCGAGTCCAGCCAACATACCATCGTCTCCACCGTGGCTTTTCTGGTGGATCAACTCGAAGGCGTCACGCCGAATCCGGCGGCCGGGGCGGTGGCATTCGAGGTGTTCGTGGTGGATGATGACGCGGTCAGCAACCGCGCCGTGGTCCACGCGCTGGCCCGCGCCCAGCTCCACGCCACCAGCGTCAGCGATCCGCTCACGGCGCTCCAGCGGCTGAAGGAACTGCGGTGTGATTTGATCTTGCTGGACGTGGACATGCCCGGCATGAGCGGCCTCACGTTATGCGAGCAACTGCGGCAACTGCCGGCCCACCGGCACACGCCGGTCGTTTTCGTCACCAGCTACGGCGATTTCAAAACCCGCGCCCGCTCGATCCTCAGTGGCGGCAACGATATCATCACCAAACCCGTCCTGCCCGCCGAACTGGCCGTCAAAGCCCTCGGCCAGATCCTCAAATTCCGCCTGAATCCAGCCGCCGCCGCAGCCTCGGGTTAGAAACAATACCGGACGAATAACCGGAATTTGCGTCCATCCAAAAGCAGCTGGAACTCGGAGACTGAAGTTTTTTCAGGCACAAGCCATCGCAAGAAAGCTAGCGGCCTTCGCCATCAAACCAGGGGAGAAGCCGGTGGCCAATGACCCGACTCCTTTCGCAGGCGCACCTGTTTGCACCAAGCACGGGGCGGTCACTCAGGATGCCGGCGGCGGAGCGTGAGCATGGTTTTTCGGAAGTAAGAAAGCCACAGCAAGCTCGACACCGCGATGGCCAGCACCTGGCCGAGCACCGGATAGCTGTAAAAAAGGAACGCCACGCCGCCGCATACGATCGTGGCCTTGATCAACTCGAGAACGCTCATAACTGCTTCATCGGCGGGAAAATTTCGGCCTGAACTCATTTCGCGCAAGTGCCGCTCAAGTCCGGCGCGCGGGCGCCGATGATGAGGCAAGCGTTGTCGCGTGGCTTCCGCCGCCGGGATTTGTTGCGGGGCGGACACCCGCGCTTCGGGGGCTGGCGCTGATGCCGCCCCACAAAACGCGCCGTTTTTTCAGAAATTGTCAACATGCCGCGAATCAAGACTGAAAGTTTGAAAGAGGGGGCCGTGGTGTCCGCGGACGTGAAGAACATCGACAACATGCTGTTGGTGCCTGCCGGAACCAAATTAACCGCCCGGCACATCACGATCTTCCAAATGTGGGGCATCACCGAGGTGGACGTGCAGGCGGCAACCGGCACCGGGGATGACGGGGACCCGCTCAAGCAGTTGCCCCCCGACGTGCTGGTCAAACTGGCCGCGGATTTGGAGGCGCTGTTCTGGCAGCCGGACAAAACCAGTCCGGTCTTCAAAACGATTTTCAACCTGCTGCTGCTGCGCCGGGCGCGCCAGTTTCGCGGCGGCACCCCGACGACGTCATGAACGCTCCCACCATCGAACTCTTGGTCAGCCTGGTCCCCACCAGCATGGGATCCTTCGGACCGCTGCTGCATGAGATTGAAACGGTGCTCCAGTCGCCCTCCTGCAACCTCTCCACCATCGGCGATTCCATTGAAAAGGATCCGATGCTCACGGCGCGGCTCCTCCAGTTTGCCAACAGCCCCTTTTGCGGCTTCTCCACCCGCCTGGCCACCGTCACCGAGGCCATCAGCCTGATCGGCATCCAGCAGGTGCAGGACTTGATCACCGCTTCGAGCGTGCTGGAGAAATTCGAAGGCGTGCCGGAGGAATACATCCGGCTCAATGATTTCTGGTTGCACAGCCTGGCGTGCGGCGTGGCCGCGCGACTGCTGGCCCGCGAACGGCGGCTGGCCAAGCCGGACAAGTTTTTTGTGATCGGCCTGCTGCACGACGTGGGCCGGCTGGTGTTGTTTTCACACGCACCCCGCGCGGCCAAGCAGGTGTTTGAATTGTATCGCAAGGAACCGATGTTGCTGACGCAGGCCGAGACCCGCGTGCTGGGATTTGATCACCAGCACCTGGCAGCGGCCCTGCTGGAAAACTGGAAATACCCCCCCAGCCTGATTCAAGCCGTGGCACACCACCACAACCCCACCCATTGCCGGGAGGCCAACCTCGAAGCCTGCGTCGTGCATGTCGCGGATCACCTGGTTCACGCCCTGCAAATGGGCAGTTCCGGCGAACGCTTCGTGCCCCCGCTCGACGCCCAGGCGTGGGAAACCTTGGGCCTGACGACCGACGCGCTTGCCACCGTCGTGGCCGGCGTCGAAGACCAGATTGACGCCGTCCGGGAATTGTTCCTCACCAACGCATGAACCGCTCCGCCACCACCTTTGATTCCGTCTATCCCGACTTTCTCCGCGCGGGCCTGTGGAAACTCAGCCAGGTCGAAGCCAACCGCGAATTGCTCGCCTTCTTCTCCGCGTTGGAACATTTCCGCCGCGACCTCCACGAGCAGGATTGCCCGGAGGAAGTTCTCGCCGTCACCCACCGCTATGTCGCAGGCTTGAATCTGTTTCAATCCGCGGGCTTCTGGCTGGTCAACCCGGCAGACTTCAGTTTCGAGCTCACACTGGCCTCGCCCGAAAAACGGCGAAGCGCGCTGCAAGTGCTCGTGGACGATCAGATTAAATCCGGCAAGTTCGCGCAGGCGTTGCGGCAGGAAACCCCGGTCTTTTTCCAGGCCGACCAGAGCGGCACGCCGGTCCGATGCGCCCTCCATTCACTGACGCTCTCGCGGCAGGTCATGGGGCTTTTCTGCGGCGTGCTGCTGGCCGAAACCGCCGCGCACGACATCGAATTCAGCCTGCTCTCCCTGCTCCTGGGCGGCGCGGCCGACGCGCTGGCGACCCTCCGCAAGACCAAGCAACTGGTCACGCAAGTCGAGACCCTCAGCAATTTGCTGCCACTCTGCGCCTGGTGCAAAAAGGTCCGCAACGACGGCGGTTACTGGGAGCAGATCGAAAAATACATCACCACCAACTCCGGCACCTCCATCACCCACGGCATCTGCCCGGAGTGCAAATCAAAATTCCTGGCAGGCGCGGCCAAAGCCGCCTGAGCGCGGTTCCTTCGCACTTTACTTCCCGGAAGCCGTTCCTCACCTTATCCGCCGCATGAGATCATTTCGCGGCGGCCTGCTGGCCTGGTTTTTTCTGGTTTCGGTTTGCGCCCTGCGCGCGGAAGCCACCAACGACGCGCCGGATTTTCAGGAGGTCTATTCCCTGCTCCGCACACATCTCGGTGGTGTGAGCGAAGCCGACTTGAACCGCGCGGCCGTCGCCGGCCTGCTGGCCAAACTCGCGCCAAAAGCCACCCTTATTCCCGCTGGCGAGACGCCGGCACCCGTAGCCACGCCGAAATTAAGCCGCATCGCCGTGTTCGAGCAGGACCTGGGCTATCTGCGCGTGGCGACGGTGGCCGAGGGGTTGGCCGGTGAAATCAGCGCCATTTGCCGTCAACTTGGCGCGACCAATCATTTGAGCGGCCTGGTGCTGGATTTGCGTTTTGCCGGCGGTACGGACTACTCGGCGGCGGTCGAGGTGGCCGATTTGTTTGCAGCGCGGACCCAGCCGCTTTTGGACTGGGGCGAGGGCGTCGCCACGTCACATGAAAAAACCAACGCGGTGCGATTGCGGCTGGCGCTCTTGGTGAATCACCAAACGACCGGTGCGGCCGAAGCACTGGCAGCAAGCTTGCGCGAGGCGGAGGCGGGCCTGCTTCTCGGCAGCCGGACGGCGGGCCAGGCGTGGAGCGGACGCCGGTTTCCCCTTGCCGGCGGCGCGCAACTGCGCATCGCCACAACACCAGTCAAACTGGGAGACGGTTCCAAGTTCCCGGACCGGGGACTCGCGCCCGACATCGAAGTGACCGTCGCGCCTGAGCAGGAGAAAACTTTTTTTACGGACGCCTTTGCCCATTCGTCGGAGCCTCCCGCGTCGCCGACCAATGCCTTCCCCGCCCGCCTGCGGATGAACGAAGCCGAACTGGTGCGCGAACACAAGGCCGGCCTGGAGCCTTCGGACGACGACGAGACGCCTGCCAACGCCCGCCCAGCCGCGTCGGATCAGCCCTTGGTGCGCGATCCTGCACTGGCGCGGGCGCTGGATTTGTTAAAGGGGCTGGCGGTGGTACGCCCGGCATCGCCGTAAGTTTCGACGCCTGGAGTTGTTTCGAGGTTGACGATTGGCCTCCGGGGTTTCACTTTCTACTCATTATTGGATGAAGACTGTTTTATTTATTTGCACCGGCAACGTTTGTCGCAGCCCGATGGCCGAGGGAATTTTCCGCCAAGTCGTGCAGGGGCGCGGCCCCTACCGCGTGTTCTCCGCCGGGCTGGGCGCAATGAACGGCCAGCCGCCGAGCGAGTTCGCCGTGCGCGCCGCCCGCGAGCTCGGCATTGATATTTCCGGCCAGCGCAGCCGCATGCTGACCCCCGAGCTGGTGCAGCAGGCCGATTATATTTTCGGCATGACCCACAGCCACGTGGACACCGTGCTGCTCCTCTATCCGCAGGCGGCGGAGAAAACATTTCTGCTGCGCGAGTTTGATGAGACGCTGGACACTTTCGAGAAGGACATCAGCGATCCCATCGGAGGCTCGTACGAAGTCTATCTGAATTGCCGCGATCAAATCGAACAAGGCATCGTCTCCCTGCTGCGTTTTGTGGAACAGGGCGAAACCGCGGGCGCCGGCTTCTCCGGCGGCAAGACCGTGGAAATCGCGTTTGGCGCGGACCACGGCGGGTTTGAGTTGAAGGAAATTTTGCGCAAGCACCTGGAAGCGCGCGGCGTGGCCATCGCGGATTTTGGGACGAACTCCAGAGAATCCACGGATTATCCGGACTACGCGCAATTGGTCGGCCAGAGCGTGATCGCGCACAAGGCCCATCTGGGCGTTCTGGTCTGCACCACCGGCATTGGCATGAGCATCGCCGCCAACAAGCTGCCCGGCATCCGCGCGGCACTGGTCGCGGATGAAGCAACCGCCGCCCTCTGCCGCCAGCACAACAACGCCAACGTCCTCTGCCTCGCCGGCAAAACCACGCCGCCGGAAACCGCCAAAAAAATTGTGGACGCCTTCCTCCACGCCCACTTTGAGGGCGGGCGACACGAGCGCCGCGTCAACAAAATGGAGACGCAGTTCCTCCGCCGCGATCTTCGGCTCAAGACGGTGGACCCGGAGGTCGCCCGTGCCATCGAGAGCGAACGCGTGCGCCAGCAGGAGAACATTGAACTGATTGCGAGCGAAAACTTCACCAGCCCGGCCATCATGGAGGCACAAGGCTCGGTGCTGACGAACAAATACGCCGAGGGCTATCCCAAGAAACGCTGGTACGGCGGCTGCGAAAACGTGGACGTCATCGAGCAGCTCGCGATTGACCGCGCGAAGGAATTGTTCGGGGCCGAGCACGCCAACGTCCAGCCGCACTCCGGCTCCGGCGCAAACATGGCGGTCTATTTCGCCTTCCTCAAACCGGGCGACAAAATGCTCACGATGGACCTCAGCCACGGCGGGCATCTCACGCACGGCAACAAGGCGAATTTCTCCGGCAAGTTTTTCGAGATCGTTCACTACGGCGTGCGCAAGGACGACGAGCGGATTGACTACGATCAGCTCGCCCAGATGGCGCGCGAGCACAAGCCGAAGATGATCACCGTCGGCGCCAGCGCCTATCCGCGCATCATTGATTTCAAACGCATGGGCGAAATCGCCCGCGAAATCGGCGCGTACCTGCTGGCGGACATCGCGCACATCGCCGGCCTGGTCGCCGCCGGCATCCATCCGAGTCCGCTGGCGCATGCGGATTTCGTGACGACCACGACGCACAAAACCTTGCGCGGACCCCGCGGCGGCTTGATTCTGACGCGCGAAAAATACGCGAAGGAAATTGATTCACAGGCTTTCCCCGGCATCCAGGGCGGGCCGCTCGAACACGTCATTGCCGCCAAGGCCGTCTGCTTCCTCGAAGCCCTGCAACCGGGTTTCAAAGTGTACCAGCAGCAGATCGTGAAAAACGCCGCCGCCCTCGCCGACGGCATGAAGCGCAACGGCTACCGGCTGATCAGCGGCGGCACCGACAACCACCTCATGCTGGTGGACGTGGGCGCGCGCGGACTGACCGGGAAAGATTGCCAGATCGCGCTCGACGAAGCCGGCATCACGGTCAACAAAAACACCATCCCGTTCGAGACCCGCTCGCCGTTTCAGGCCAGCGGCATCCGCCTGGGCACGCCCGCCTCGACGACGCGCGGCATGAAGGAACCGGAAATGGCCGCCATCGCCGACATGATCAGCGAGGCGCTGTTGGACATCAAAAGCACCGACACGCTCGCCAAGGTGCGCGGCCGGGTGCGCGAGCTGACCGCAAGGTTCCCGCTGCCCTATTGAAATGCGAGATCCAAACCCGTTCCGTTGAGCCGTTGATTGCTTGTCAACGTAACTCACAGGCGACATTTTCGCGGAGCATTGATTTCCAAAACCCGTTTGACAAACCGGCGCGGCTGCGCCATTCTGGCTGCGAACTCACTGCAAGGTAGTCTTGCCGTATCGAATAAAAAACTTGCAGCGTGCTCCCGGTTGGCCGCCATTCCAATTTGAACCAATCAAATCGTTGAGCGTCCAATCTGGAATTGGGCCGCGGCCCAGCCCGGCGGGATTCACCTTTGCTGAGATTTGAAATTGTTTTTTAATTATGCCACCCAGAGCCAGCGTTAAGAAGGCCAAGACCAAACCGGCCAAAGCCAAATCGCCGCAACCGCCCATGCCGGACGTCATCGAGGACGTGCCGGCGGTGACTCCGATCACCGAAGCCTCCTCGGAGGAACTCCAGCCGCCGACGAAACCGATTGAGACCGCCGAGGCCGAGAAAGCCCAGGAGGCGGCTGATACCGGCAAGGATCACATCGCCACGACGCTCAACATCGCCAAGCTCCAGGCGATGTCCATGACCGAACTCAACGGCATGGCGCGCGAGTTGAACGTCGAAAACTTCGGCACCATGCGCAAGCACGAGGTCATCTTTCACATCCTCCAGAAAAACGCCGAGCGCGCGGGCGTGCTCTTCTCCGAAGGCGTGCTGGAAGTGCTGCCCGAAGGCTTCGGCTTCCTGCGCTCGCAGAGTTTCAACTACCTGCCCTGCCCCGAGGACATTTACGTTTCGCCGTCGCAAATTCGCCGCTTCGATTTGCAGACCGGCAATCTGATCGCCGGCCAGATTCGTCCGCCCAAGGAAAAGGAGCGGTTCTTTGCGCTGCTTAAAGTCGAGGGCGTGGACACCGAGGATCCGGACAAGGCCAAGGACAAGACTCATTTCGACAACCTCACGCCGCTCTTCCCGCACAAGCGGTTCCTGCTGGAAACCACCGCCGACGAATTGTCCACCCGCGTGCTGGATCTCGTCTGCCCCATCGGCAAAGGCACCCGCGGCATCATCGTCGCCCCGCCGCGCACGGGCAAAACCGTGCTGATGCAGAAACTCGCCAACGCCATCCTCAAGAACAACCCCGAAGCCTACGTCTTCATCCTGCTCATTGACGAGCGTCCCGAGGAAGTCACGGACATGGAGCGCAGTTGCAAACCGGCCGAGGTCATCTCCTCCACCTTCGACGAACCGCCGGAGCGGCACGTTCAGGTCGCTGAAATGGTCATCGAAAAAGCCAAGCGCATGGTCGAACACAAGCGCGATGTCGTCATCCTTCTGGACTCCATCACGCGCCTGGCCCGCGCCTACAACACCGTGCAGCCGCACTCCGGGAAAATTCTCTCCGGTGGCGTGGACGCCAACGCGCTGCACAAACCGAAACGTTTTTTCGGTGCGGCGCGCAACATCGAGGAAGGCGGCTCGCTCACCATCATGGCCACTGCGCTGGTGGACACCGGCAGCCGCATGGACGAAGTCATCTTTGAAGAGTTCAAGGGCACCGGCAACATGGAAGTCCATCTGGATCGCGGCCTGGTGGACCGCCGCATTTTCCCCTCGATCAACATCGAGCGCTCCGGCACACGCAAGGAAGAACTGCTTTACCATCCCGACGAATACAACCGCGTCGTCCTGCTGCGCCGCGCGCTGACCGGCGTGCCGCCCGTCGAGGCCATGGAGCTGATGCTCAACAAGCTCAAAAAAACCCGGAGCAACATCGAGTTCCTGCTCAACATGAGCGTGGGGTGACAGGCCCGGAACCGAGGTTGATATTCCCGGCCGGTTCGGAGAAAATGTGAGCACGTCAGGCACTTCCTGGCGTGCTGTTCTTTTTGGAACTAGTGCATTCTTGGCCGACGGGAGCCAAAAATGGATGGTCCAAAGCCAAAGAATGTCCGGCCAAGTTCCGGCCTTCTGGCAGAATCAAACGTGACGAACAAATTATGAAGTCCAAGTTTTACGCTCAATTTCCGGCCGCGCTCCTGCGCGGCGCGGCGTGCGGCCTGATGACCGTCGCGCTCACCGGTTGCGGCCGCGATGAAATCAAAGTCTATAAAATTGCCAAGGCCGACGCCGCGGCGGCCGCCACGGAAGCGCCGGCTGCGAATCCGGCAGCGCCGCTAACCTGGACGACGCCGGCCGGCTGGGAGCAAAAATCACCTGGCGAAATGCGCGTGGCCTCGTTCGGCATCGTCGGCGCCAACGGCAAGCTGGCAGACGTGAGTGTGATCCCGCTGCCGGGCGGGGCTGGCGGGGATTTGCCGAACGTGAACCGCTGGCGCGGACAAGTCGGTCTGGCTCCGGTGGCCGAGGCGGAGTTGCCGGCGCTCGCGCAAGCCGTGGAGATCGCCGGACAGCCGGCGAAGCTTTACCAGTTTGACGGCCAGAATCCGGGCAGCGGCGAGCCGATGAGCGTCCTCAGCGCCGTGGCCCTGCACAACGGCACCACCTGGTTTTTTAAAATGACCGGGGACGTCGGCGTGGTCACGAAACAGAGAACCGCGTTTATTGAGTTCTTAAAATCGGTGAAATTCGCGCAGCCGTCCACGATGTCGGAATTGACCGGCGCGGCGTCGCTGCCACCGTCGCATCCGCCAATTGGCGGCTCGGCAATGCCGGAAACGCCAACAGGCACGGCCATTTCCAGCGAGGGCAAACCGGACTGGCAGGTTCCCGCCGGCTGGCGGGAAGTGGGCGGCGGACAATTTTTGATCGCGAAATTTTTACTCGCCGGCGACGGCGGCGCGCAAGCCGCGGTGAACGTCAGCCGCTCGGCGGGCGACGGCGGCGGGCTGGCGGCAAACGTGAATCGCTGGCGCGGACAACTGGGTTTGCCGGCGATCTCGGAAATTTTGACCACCCCGCTCGAGGTGGCCGGGGGCAAGGCTGACTTGGTGGATTTCGCCGGTACGGATGCCCGGTCCGGCCAGCCGGCGCGGCTCGTCGGCGCGTTGGTGCCGCAGGGCGACCAAACCTGGTTTTACAAACTCATGGGCGACGAGAAAATCGTCGAGGCGCAGAAAAGCGCCTTCGTCAAATTCGTCCAGTCGGTGAAATATTAAAATGTTGTTCGAGCGCCTCTATCGCGTGTTCACCTCGATCCGCCTGACCGTGGTTTTGCTCGGGCTGGGCGCGGTGCTGGTTTTTTGGGGCACGCTGGCACAGGTGCAACTGGGCCTCTTCCGGGCGCAAAATGAATTTTTCCGCAGCTTCCTGGTTTATTGGCAGCCGTCGGGTTCCAGCCTGAGAATCCCGGTCTTTCCGGGCGGCTATCTCGTCGGCGGGCTGCTGCTGATCAATTTATTCTCGGCGCATTTGCGGTACTACCAGCCGGGGAAAAAGAAGGTCGGCATCGTGTTGATTCACCTCGGCATTGTGTTGCTGCTGCTAGGACAACTCTTGACCGATGTTTTGTCCGTGGAAAGCTCGCTGCACCTGCGCAACGGCGAAGGCCGCAATTACTCCGAGGCCGACCGCGCCTGTGAACTTGCCGTGGTGGACACCACGGCGAAGGATGTGGACACCGTGGTGGCCGTTCCGGGCCACCGGCTGGAACGCGCCGGGGAAATCGCCGTGGCCGAACTGCCGTTCACGCTCCGCGTGAAAAACTATTACGCCAATTCAACCGTTTCCGACAAGGCCGGGCCGGGACTGACCGAGGTGAAGGCTTCCGACGGCGGCCCGAGCTTGTGGTGGCGCGCCTTGCCGCACGAAACCGAGATGGACCGCCGGGACATGCCGTCAGCCCTGGTGGAATTGGTCGCGCCGCAAGGCTCACTGGGCACGGTGTTGGTCTCCAGTTTTCTGTCCCGGCCGCGGGAGGTCAGTTGTGACGGGCGCCATTTTGAATTGAGCCTGCGCCCGCAACGCTTCTACAAACCGTTCAGTCTTCGCCTGCTCGAGTTCAAGCACGACCGCTATCCCGGCACCGACATTCCCAAGAACTTTTCCAGCCGCGTGCGTCTGCAGGTGCCCGGCTCGGGCGAGGACCGCGAGGTGCTGATCAAGATGAATACGCCGCTGCGCTTCAAGGGCGAGACGTTCTACCAGGCCAGCTTTGATCCGGACGACCAGGGCAGCGTGCTCCAGGTCGTCCACAACCCGAGCTGGCTCACGCCGTATTTTTCGTGTCTGCTGGTTGGCGGCGGACTGGTGGTGCAATTCCTCTCGCATCTGGTCAAGTTTGCCGCCAAACGAAAGATCGCATGAAAATTCTGCTCAAACTGCTGCCCTGGTTTTTCCTCGGACTCTTCGCCACGGAGATCGTGGTCGTGCTGCTGCCAAAGGCGGACGGCAATATTCACACCGCCGAATTCGGCCGCCTGCCGGTGCTGCTCAACGGCCGCATCCAGCCGTTCGATTCGGTCGCGCGCAACTCGCTGCTGCAAATCCGCAGCACCGGCGACGTGCCGCTGGAAGAGGTGCCGTCCTGGCAGTTCTGGCATCACCCCAAAAAACTCCAATCCACCGAGTGGTGCCTGGAGGCGCTGTTCCAACCGGACGTGGCGGACACGCGGCCGATTTTCCTGATTCATCACCCGGATCTGATCAGCGAACTCAAGCTTGGCGACAAAGGCGTGGAAAAATCCGGCTTGCGGTATTACACCTTCGACGAACTGGCGCCGGTGCTCAAGGAAATCGGCGAGCAGGGGCAGAAGGCCGAGGACGTAAAGGACGAATTGCGGACGACGTATCAGAAACAAGTCGCCAAGCTGGCCAACGCCGTGTTGCTTTACCACCGGCTGAAAAACAGCGTGCAGCCGGAAGACGCGCAGGATTTTGCAAAACTAGTCGCGGACTACCAGGCCGCGCTGCCGGCCGGGCTGGCGGCGTTTCGCGCCCAGCAGGCGAAGGAGAAATTTGATCAGGCCGCGCTGGACCACTTCGCCCGCCCCGCCCGCATGTTCGAGGAACTCGCCGAGGCGGCCTATCCGCTGGTGGTGCCCCCGCTCGACACGGAACAGGATCCGAACGGCTGGCAAAACGTCGGCTTCAGCTTGATGAGCGCCATCAAGACCGGCGAGGTCCATCCGGCGGTGAACTTTTTTGCGCGCATGGCCACCGCTTATGCCAAGGGCGACGCGGCGGAATTCAACAGCGCCGTGGCGGGCTACAAAAACTGGCTCGCCCCCAAATTCGCGCGCGAAGTTTCCAAAGGCCGTGCGGAGTTTTATTTCAACCGGATCAAGGTTTTCCTGCATGCCACGATCATTTACATCTTTGCGTTTGTGCTGGCGGGCGGCGCGTTGCTGACCTTTGGCGCTTGGCCGAACTTGTCGGAATCATTGCGGCGCTCGTCGTTTTACCTGATCGCCCTGGCGTTTGTGGTGCACACCTTTGGCATCGCGTTTCGCATGGTGCTGGAGGGGCGTCCGCCGGTCACCAATCTCTATTCTTCGGCCATCTTCATCGGTTGGGCTGCGTGCCTGCTGGGCCTGCTGCTGGAGCGGGTCTATAAAGTCGGTTTGGGCTGCGCAATGGCAGGCTTGGCCGGCTTCGTCACGCTGCTCATTGCCCATAACCTAGCGCTGGGCGGGGACACCATGGAAATGTTGCGCGCCGTGCTCGACACGAATTTCTGGCTCGCCACGCACGTCGTGGTGGTCACGCTGGGGTACGCCTCCACGTTTGCCGCCGGATTGATGGCCACCAGCTACATTTTTCTCGGATTGTTCACGCCGCTCCTGCGGCAGCGGCTCGGCGCGCGGACCAACCCTGCTCCGAAGGTCCCTGGAGAGGGTCAAACCGAACTAGGCAAGGCCCTCAGTAAAATGGTTTACGCCATCATCTGTTTTGCCACGCTGTTCAGTTTCGTCGGCACCGTGCTCGGCGGCATCTGGGCCGATCAATCCTGGGGCCGCTTCTGGGGCTGGGACCCGAAGGAAAATGGCGCGCTGCTGATTGTGCTTTGGAACGCGCTCATCCTCCACGCCCGCTGGGGCGGCATCGTGCGCGAACGCGGCCTGATGAACCTCGCCGTGTTCGGCAACATCGTCACCAGCTTCTCCTGGTTCGGCGTGAACATGCTGGGCATCGGCTTGCATTCCTATGGTTTCATGGACGCCGCGTTCAACTGGCTCATGGCCTTCATCGCCAGCCAGGTGCTGGTCATCGGCCTCGGCTGCCTGCCACTGCACCTGTGGCGGAGTTTTCGCAACCCGGCGCTACCGCCCTCGAAACCCGAGGGCGACGCAGGGAAAACCGTTCCCGCCGCCGCGTAATCCCTCCGCCAGCCGGCGGCTTCGCCCATCCGTAGAACTGCGGGGATTGGCGATAGAAAATTAGGTCGCTTTTTGGCACTCAAGCGGTTACAAATCCTCCCGTCGGTGTGGAACAGGCTTATTATGGGAAAGTCACGGCACCAGTTTTTGAAGGCGGATAACAACTTGAACAGGAATTTATTCAATGCCCTCGCGGGCATGATGTTGGTTTGCGCCGCCTCTTCTTCGGCCGTCGCGCAGCCGGCCAACGACAATTTTGCGCAAGGCATCCCCCTTCTCTGGCATGGAACCAACCTGGCGATTTCCGGGACGCTGTCCAATGCCACCAGCGAGGCGGGCGAGCCGTTCCTGCCGGGAATTTCGAGCGGACAAACCGCCTGGTGGAATTGGACCGCGCCGTCCAACGGCATCGTGTCGCTTTCGGTCAGCGGGACCGGTTTCAGTCCGTTGCTGACGGTGTATGCCGGCAACGCCCTGGCCAACCTCGCGCTGGTGGCGAGCAACAATTACCTCGCCTGCTACGAAAGCACGAACTGCGGCTGCCACTGGCGCGAGAGGAGTCAAATCACGTTTCACGTCGCCCGCGGCCAAGCCTACCAAATCGCGGTGGATTCGGCGGTCGTCACTGATACTTCGTGGTCGGTCGAATTCCTTTCGCTGACAAATCCATTGCCGGCTGGCGCGGTAAGAGGTTACTCGCTGGTCATCTCAAATGGAATTGCGTTGTCCAACGTTTATCTTCCAATTCAAACCACCAACGCTCCGCTCGGGGGCAATTTGCAGATGACCTTTGGCTTCACCCCCGCGCCGGTAAATGACGATTTTGAGCGCCGTTTGAGACTTTCGGGCAACCGTGTTCATCTCACGGCGTCGAATTTGGGCGCGACCAAACAACCCGGCGAACCCGATCACGCGGGAAATCCCGGCGGCAGTTCAGTCTGGTATTCTTGGACCGCGCCCGCTTCGGGCCGAGTCACCGTGACGACCAACAACCTGCCGCCTTATGCCGCGCCGAGTTGGTATAGCTTGACAGATTCCAGAACGCTTTCCACTTCAGTGGACGGTGGCTTTATCCCACCTTGGCCTCCGACCTGTGGCTCCGAATTTGATCCAAATCCACCGCCGACGTTTTACCCGGTGTTCGCCGCCTACACCGGCACGAATCTGACCTCGCTCGTTTCCGCCAATGGCCTCCCGCTCGCGCTGGATGCCTACCCCAACGCGATTGAATTCGATGTCGTCAAAGGCCGCACTTATCAAATCGCCTTCGACGGCAACGGCGGCACCACCGGCAAGATCCCGCTTTGTTTGGCCCTGACGACGCCCGCGGTGAACGACAATTTCCGCAACCGCATCCACCTGCACGGCATCAACGTCGTCGCGACGGGCTTTAACGCCGGCGCCACGGGGGAACCGGGCGAGCCGGCGGCGAGCGGTTCCAGCGGCAAGAGCGTCTGGTGGTCCTGGACCGCGCCGGTGAGCGGGCCGGTCACCGTTGATCTGACCGGCAGCGACTACGCCTTTCCCGTGTCGGTTTATTCTGGTTCGGTGCTGACCAATTTGGCGGCGGTTGCCGCCGGCTCGACCAGCGTGACCTTCTCCGCCGTCCAAGGAACAACTTATCAAATCGCCGTGTACGACCACGCGGGGTTGACCGGCGCGATCCAACTCAAACTCCAGGCGCCGGTCGTCGAGCTGCCGCTGGTCCAGGTTTTGGGCAACGAGCGCGTGGCGCTGCTGCGCTACGCGGCCAGCGACGGACAAGTCGCGTTGCTGCAACGCTCGCCGGACGACGTGACCTGGCAGAACGCCGGCACCGCCGTCGCACGCGCCAGCCGGGTTCAATTCTTCGCCATGCCCGCGCCGGCCACAAACGGGCCGTTCTATCGGGCCATCGTGGTGGATTTACTGGCGTACTGAAAGCCACGGTTTGCGTCGCGCCCGCGCAACCGCTAAACTGCTGCATGAGTTCCTTTCTTCCCTCCGACGACAAGCTGACGCAGCTCGCGCAACGCATGGCCGCGCTCGGCGTGCGCGAGAGCGACCTGGAGGAATCCTTCGTCCGGTCCGGCGGCCACGGCGGGCAGAACGTGAACAAGACCTCCACCTGCGTCATGCTGCTGCACAAGCCGACCGGCTTGCGCGTGAAATGCCAGACGACCCGGCATCAGGCGATGAACCGGTTTCTGGCGAAGCGCCTGTTGCTCGACAAAATCGAGGAGCAAAAGAACGGCTTCGTCGCCGCGCAGCGCGCCGAGATCGAAAAAATCCGGCGACAAAAACGGAAACGTTCCCGCCGCGCCAAGGCGCGGATGCTGGCCGACAAATCCCACCATGGACAAAAGAAACAGATGCGCGGCAAGGTGGGGATGGACTAGAGGATTTGCAGCCTTTGCCAGCGGATGCTCAAAGTGCATTTCCAACAAAAAAACAGGCTGGACAGGAATTTACGTCGAGATTAGTTTCGAACCATGAAAAAGGATAAACTGCAAAACAGGTTGCCGAATACTTGTTAGGCATCCTAGCACCATGAAACTATCAGCACGAGATATTCAGTTGTTTGTCGGAGGAGCCTTGGCGATTACAGGGTTTCGCGCATTGATTTGGTTGCCATACTATCTTGCCGTTTCCTTGGACTCCGTTCGCATCGCAGGTTCCATTATTACAGGTTTAGCATTGCCCATCGGAATTGGCATAATGCTTGGTCGTGTGCAGGCGGTTTCGTGGGCGCTGATCTATCTCTGGCTGGTCGTGATTTCGGGATTCATTGTCATTCCTGCATTTTATTATGCTCTCCCATCAAAGATAGACCGCATACTCTGGGCGACTGCACCAGAGATGCTCGTGAGCATTGCCCTCTTGGCTGTTATTTATTGGAATCGTTCACGGAGATTTAGACATGAGCCGGATGCCTAACAAGTCGCCGGAGCCAACCGCCGTTGGCGCTGTCAGTTCCGCTGTCGCGGTTCACGCCACGAGTCGGCGGTGGCTCAGCTTTCTACGTTAGGCGTCATCACGTCACAGCCAATGCGAACGATACCGTTTTTCATAATGCTGGCGGCCATCGGAGGAATTATGGCTTGGGAGTTGCGCGACTTGTTCGGTGAGAGCCTTTGGTATGGCGTGCCGATGTTTGCGGTGCTCATCTTCGCGGCTGTCGTTCATTGGTTGCTCCAGCGTCCAGGAGTCGGTGCTCGCCGACGCGCTTTAATTTTCGGCGTCGGCGTAGTTGCCACAGTTGCCAGCCTTGTATTTGCCGCATTCGTGTGGAGTTTCATCCGGTTGCTGGTGCGTGGCTCTTGGTCATTCGACGCCGTTTGGACAGTTGGAGCACTTGGAGCGGGTGCGCTTACGGTGTGGCTTTGGTTCAGATTTTTTAAGATAGTCAGACAGACATGAGGATTATGACACCTAATAAGATGATAGGCTGCAAACCGAAGGGTTAATTTTACTCCCACCCCTCCGTCGATCCAACCCATTCATAAATTCACCATCGCCGGACCGCCGCAAAGTGTGAACCGGTCGGCGCGCTGAAATCAAAAACGCAACAGGATCTGATTGAACCAAGTTTGTTTGATGCGGTGCGCGTCATCGGCGGAGAGAACACCCAGTTTTCGTCGCAACAAACTTTGTTCAAGACAATCCAGCCGGGACAGCCGAACGGGGGAGGCGACGCGCAAGCCTTCAGCCCGCCAGGCTTGCAAAGCAACGTCGCTCGGGGAACGAGGAGTTGCAGAGGTGACCGCTGCCACAACGGCGTCGCCGGCATCCAGCCAAAGCACCAGCACGGGACGGATTTTTGAGGCGCTGCCGTCGGTGAACGGAATTTCCGCCAGCCAGATGTCACCGGGAGACGGCGTCATCGTAAAGCCCTTCGTCCGCCGGCGCGTAGCTGTTCAGAAAAGCACCGTGGTCGCGGATGGCGCTGGCGCGCTGTTGCATCCACGCAGCCAGTTCCGCGAAATTTTCCGCTGGAAGCTGTTCAATCATCTCCTGGATTTCTTCCACTTTGCTCATGGCGTGAACTTACAGTTTTCCGCCGGCAACTTCAAGACGCAAAACCCATCCCAAAATCGCTGGATCGCCCTGCTGGCGCGGGCGTTCCTCCCGTGGGCAATTCCGGACTATTTCCCCCGCCGCACGCGCAGCAGCAGCGCCGGGATGGCCACGCCGGTGCCGATGGCGCCAATGGTGAACGTGACCCGCAGCAGATAAATCACGGATTGGATGAGCGTCTCGTCCGCATTTTTCGGCACGGGCGCGGTGAGCGCGAACAAACCGAGGATGGCCTTCGCGGCAAAACCGCCCGGCACCATCGGGATGCACCCCGCCACATCGAGCGTGTTGCGGGAAACGCCGATGCGGTGCTGAATCAACTGGACCACGCCGCCCACCGCCAGCGCCGCCGCGAAGGACGCCGCCTCGAGGCTCCAGCCGAGGTTCAAGCCCGCGGTGCGGACGGCCAGCGCAAGCGCGCCGCTCAGGCCGCACCAGGGCAGCGCGCGCGGACCGATGTTGAACAGCACGCCAAAGCCCATCGCGGCCAGGCCACCGAACAGAGTTTGATGCAGCAGAAGTTGGAAGTCCATTTCAGCGGCCCTCCCCGATCACCATTTGGCCCAGCCAGACGCCGACGGTGAGGAACACCAGAATCACCGCCACCCACACCACGCGGGCGCTGCCCAGGGTGGGGCGGCCGTCGAGAATGTCGTTTTGCGCGTTGAGCAGCGGCACGCCGGGCACCAGCAGCAGCACGGCTGCCGTCATCGCCGTGTCCACCTTCGTGCTGCCGAGCCAGCGCGCGCCCAACCCGCTCAACACGGAGGCGAGAAACGCCACGAGCGTGGCGGAAATAAAAACATTCACCTGCCGCCCGGCAAACTGGCGGCGCACGCATTGGCCGATGGCCGCGGCGGTGAAAATCGGTCCCACCGCCGCCCAATCCACACCGAGCAACCGCCCGAACGCGGCGCACGCCACGCCCACCGCCACGTCCACGAACCAACCCGGATGGCGCGGAGTCTCACGCACCAGTCGCTCCAGTTCCGCCCGCGCCTCGCCGCAGCGCAATTCGCCGCGCTCGACGCGGTGCGCCAGCCGGCGCAGCCCCTGATCCAGCCGCTGGTTGACGCCCAGCGGCCCGACTTTGCGCATCCGCGTGATGCCTTCGCCGCCGATGCCGACGGTGATGGCGAGCGAAGCGTAGCCGACCCGCAGATCCACGCGCTGCGCGCCGAGGCCGCGGGCGACGCGGGCGACAAATTCATCCACGATGGCGGCGCTGGCGCCGGACTCCATCAGCCAGCGTCCGAACTCCATCGCCAGCATGGCGAGGTCCTCAAGCGGGGCGGATTCAACGGCGACAGTTTCCAGTGCCATGCGGAAAACATAGTGGGCCGGCGCCGCCAAGGGAAATGAGATTTAAGCGGGCAAGCCGCGGCGGCGTGCGCCCGCGCAGGTGCAGAGTGAACCTGCAAGGGACGGAGGAAGGTTGCCGACCGGGCATCGGCGGAAATCGCCCTTGCCCGCCGCCGGTTCCAGCCGGCGCGAGGCGGGCCGAACTCTGGCGGCGGGCAGGAAGTGCGGGGAACTTAGAACTTGTAGGCAACGCCCGCGATGATGATCGCGTCGTTTTTCAAACGGCCCGCGGAGGGTTTGCTGTTGTAATGGTCGTCAAACACCGTGCGCAGGCTGAGGTGCGTGGTCATCTTCGCCTCGGCACCGAGTTCAAAGTTGAACAGGTAGTTGCTGAACTTGTCAATCTGCGGAAGGATTTCAGCCGTCTGCCAGATTTTGGCGGCATCGCTGAACTTGTGCTCAAAGCGATCGGCCAGGCGGAGCGTGAGGTAGCTTTTCCGCACGCCGCCCTGGTTGGCGTAAACGTAGCCCGGACCCACTTCACCAGCGAGCGACGTGTTCGCTTCCTTGATGAAATAATAGCCAAGCATCGGCGACACCGACAGCCGATAGCGGATGGCGGCCACGCCGTCGTGGTACAAGTCCACTTTCAAGCCGCCATAGAGACGTTCGTTGAAGAGGTGGTTGAACTGGCCGACGCCGTCCAAGGTTTCGGTGGTGGTGGAAGTGGTGCCGTTGATGTTCGCCTTGCCGTAGCCGGCGCTCAGGCCGAGCATGACTTCGTTGGCATCCCATTTGGTATCGGCATTCACTCCGGCATTGGCCTGGGTGCTGCGGCTGTTGCCCCGGCTCAGGGTCAGGCCGGCGTTGGCGCTGACGTTCCATTGATTGGTGCTCTGCGCCTGGGCGACAGCCATTCCGGCGAGGGAAAGGCTGGCCACGGCGAGCGCACTGATGACACTGTTGGTTGTTCGCATATTGTATTTGTTTGTGTTCGTAAAGTCTTGTGGACTCAAGCCGTACGGCCCAAGCCCGCAAAACGAACGGCGACGTTATGAGTTCAAATTCCGCATCGCAAGGCCTAAATGTGGAAATATTGACCAATCTGGGTTCGAGTCCAGAATCGGGAACGGTTGAAAACTTGGCGCCAGAGTCAGACATCGAACCTGCGACCAAAGGCTTTTACGCCCCGCACACAAGCCCGCCGCGCTTCGCGGACCAACTCGCGTCGCAGGTCTGCGATTTAAGACGCAAGGCATTTGCGCGGAAATCGCCGCGCCACAAACCAAAACTGTTTTGATGGAGCCCTTCCCGCGCTCACGGACTCGCGTTCGGGACCAACGCGATTCGGAAGCACCGGGACGCCGGTGAATTGGTGTGAAATCATTGGGTTGACTGCCGTGGCGATCCTTTTGGTTGCGTTCAAAATCGCACATTTCCTTTCACTGGTTGGTATTCAGCCGCGTGCCTTTGTCCGCCGCACGACTCTGGCGCGAAACAGCGCGAAAATTCAAAGTGGAATGCCAGACGAGAATTGTTTCAGCACCCCTCGCAAAGAAAAAACCGGCTGGCCTCGGCAAAAACAGAATGTCGGACCAGCCAGAACAGGAGACCGACGCCTGACAGTTTCAGCCCCTGTTCTTCTTTTATCGGTTGAACCGGCCTTCCCTTGAGTCAGGGCGCTCCCACGCCGGTCGTTCTCGTGACCAAATCGTTACCGCACCGCTGCGGCATAATCGCCGCATCACTGGAAGCGTGTAGGCTGGAGTCTCTCCTCGGGGAACGCAGCGCGGTCATTTACACCTTGCTCGGCAGTTGTCGGCGGCACGGAATCAACCCGTTCGATTATTTGAATGATTTATTCAACCGCTTGCCGGCGCCCAAAATCACCCAAATAAACGAGGTCACTCCGATGGCGAGGGGCGTGGCCAAGCGATCAGTTGGTAGCAGTGGATGCCTGAAAAAACCGGGGCGCGGCTCGCGCGGTTGAACCCCGGCGGTGCCCCGACCGCGCTGCGCCCCCGATCCGCCAGCTCACATTTTCCTTGCCTTTGCTAGATTTTATTTGCTACATTAACCATCATTCAACGCAGAGCCGGACTCCGCTACCGTGGAGACGATTTGTGCGAACCCAGAAACCAGTGGTATCAACGCGGGCCACCATGCGCCGGTTCGGCGCGGATTGTCTTGTTGATGGGTCTGCTCTCGTGACGGCGGTTCTCCCCGCGCCCCGGTCTTCATTTACTTTTCTGTCGTGTCCAACCCTTGTGACGACCGATAACATTTTCACCAAACCAACTGAAACCGGGGAAACTTTATGAAAACCAAACTCAATTCGATGCTCAATCAAATCCAGCGGCTGGTAGGGCGCGTGCCCGTCCGGCTCGGACCTCCGTGCGCGCCGACGTTGGATGATTCATCACGTTCGCGGCGGGCAGAGGACTGCCCGCCCTACCTTGCGTCGGTAGGGCGCGCACTCCTGTGCGCGCCGTGGTTCGGCGGGCAGAGGACTGCCCGCCCTACCTTGTTGGCGCTCGCCCTCCTCACCGCGCTCGCCGCGCGGGCACAAACGCCGGTGCCACCCGTGGTGACCAACGTCGTCGCCTCTCAACGGGCGGGAACCACCGGGAGTTCCAGCTTGGTGGACATTTCCTACGCCATCAGCGACGCGAACTTCACCAATGACAATGTTTACATCCTCGTTTCCAAGGATTCCGGCGCTACCTGGACGGTTCCGGCTCTGACGTTCATCGGCCATTACGGGACCAACATCAGCGTGAGCACAAATGTGGCGACCTATGGGGTGACCTGGCACGCGGGCGCAGACTGGGACGGCAATTACACCACCAACTGCCGGGTGCGGGTGCTGGCCAACAACCTTGGCCTGGTGCTCATTCCTCCGGGCACCTATTTGCGGGGCAATCCACCGGCCTTGAACGACACCGACATCACCGATGCGCCGCAATATCCCGTCTATGTCAGCGCGTTTTACATGGACAGCACGCTGGTCACGGGCGGCAAGTGGAATTTCGTGGTGCAAAGTTATGCTTCGAGCCATGGATACACTTTCGATAATCCCGGCTCGTTCAAGGCTTCTTCTCATCCGGTGCAGTCGGTGAATTGGTATGACGCCGTGAAGTGGTGCAATGCCCGGTCGGAGATGGAAGGGCTGACACCGTGCTACTACACGAATACCACTTTCACAAGCGGATACATCTACAGGTATGGCGATCTGATTCTCACAAATCTAAATGTGAACTGGAACGCCAACGGCTACCGGCTGCCGACCGAGGCGGAATGGGAAAAGGCCGCGCGCGGCGGATTGACCGGGCATCGGTTTCCGTTGGGCGATAACATTGCCGAAGGCTTGGCCAACTATCAAGGGACCCCCGGCGGCTACGACTCAGGACCTGCGGGCACCAATGCGATTGCGTTGGCCATCGGCGGCGGACCACCATGGACTACCCCGGTCGTCTCGTTTGCGCCGAATGGCTACGCCCTGTTCGACATGGCGGGCAACGTGGAGGAGTGGTGTTGGGATTGGTATGGAAGCTATACGACCACAGGAACAGTCACGAATCCGCAGGGCTCTGGACCTGAGAGCGGCGGCCGTGTGTTACGCGGCGGCGATTGGGACGACTACGCCGACCTCGCGCGGTGCGCCTATCGCTACGACAACAACCCGGCCGCCGCCTACTACAACATCGGGTTTCGGTGTGTGAGGGGGCTTTAGTTTTTGATCTTTTATGCTTTAACCCTTTTGAAGTTGCGAGGCGTAGGAATGGCAGAGAGACACCGCGCGGATGCTGGCGGGGGTCTGGGGGCACAGCCCCCGGCGGGAAATTTGTTTTTGAAATAAAATGGCTGAAAGCGAGAACATTCTGACGCAACTGCAAGACCGTTTGCTTTACCTGGTCCCGCCATTGAAACGCATTTGAACGAGTGAAAAAGATCGCACAAACCAAGGCAGGGCGGGCAATCCCTTGCCCGCCGCTCGACCGCACGCTCCAGACCGGCGCGCACGGAGTGACGCGCCCTACCGTCTCGTTCATGACAAAAATCCGTGTGCATCCGTGTCCATCCGTGGTTGAAAAAATCTAAAGGCAAGTTTGTGAAAACCAAACTCCATCTCGCCCTGGCGCTGGCTTGGCTCGCGCTATCAACCCTCAACCCGCAACTCTCAACCTGCCACGCCGAAGGCACGCCGTTCACCCTGTATGTGGCGAACTCGCGAAACTACGGTGGGACCACGAACCGATACTTTACCGTTGAGCAATTTGATTCCCAGGGCAACGCCAGCGTGTTTGCGACCAACAGCTCGTATTCCAACCCGATCTTGTCCGCTCCGGTGGGCGTCGCGGTGAACAGCTCGGGCCAGGTGTATGTGGATTGCACCCAAGACGGCACCTGGATTGAAGAATTCGATTCGTCCGGGAACAACCCGGCGCGGTTTGTCAATCCGACGGTCAATTTTCCGGCCGACATGGTCTTTGACGGCCCGGGGAATCTCTATGTGGCGAACAATGAATCTATCGAGGTCTATAACCCGTCCGGGCAAGGGAGCGTGTTCGCAACCACCGGCCTCGCTGTTCTGGAAGGCCTGGCCTTTGATGCCGCCGGCAATCTTTGGGTGACGGATGAATATAACGGCCTGGTCCAAAAGCGAAATGCCGGCAGGACCTTGACCACGTTTGCCTCGCCGGGACAGAGCCCCTATGGACTGGCTTTTGACAGATCCGGCAACCTCTATGTGGCCTTGGCCGGCAATGGAACGATCGTCAAATACGATACGAACGCAAACCCGACCGTCGTGGCCACCAATCTGAGCGGCGCAAATTTCGGTCCGAGAGGGCTGGCCTTTGACCCCGACGGCAATCTCTACGTGACCCTGTTCTACGTGTACGGCGGCGGGAAAATCCTGAAGATTGATCCCCAATACAATGTGACGACGTTCGCCACCAACGGATTGAACGGCTGCATTTGGCTGGCCATTGTTGCAGCCCCGATGTTGACCATCACCAATGTCGGGGGCGCATCGTATTCTGATTCAGGTGATTTCACTTTGAACACGACAGGTGTTTCGCCAATTATCGGAGGTGCGTCCTATTCAGACTCCAGTGACTTCACTTTGAACACAACCGGCGTCTCCGCCATCGTCGGCGGGGCATCGTATTCCGATTCGGCTGACTTTACTTTGAACACGACCGGGGTTTCGGCAATTGTGGGAGGGGCGTCCTATTCCGACTCCGCCAACTTCACCCTGAACACTACGGGTGTTTCGCCAGTCATTGGCGGCGCGTCATACTCCGATTCCGGCGACTTCATCCTGAACACGACGGGCGTGTTGCTGCCGATCGACGGCGCGTCGTTCGCGGATTCAGTTGACTTCACCTTGGACACGCGGGGACTTTTGCCTTTCACCCTGAAGTATCCGCAGGTGCTGCCGGGCGGCGCGTTTCGATTCAGCTTCAGCAACGCGGCGGGCGCGAGCTTCAGCGTGTTTGGTGTGACGAACCTGGCCTTTCCGTTCAGCAACTGGACGTTTCTCGGCACGGTCACGGACAATCCGCCCGGCCAGTTCCAGTTCACCGACCCGCAAGGCTCGAATTATCCGCAGCGGTTTTATCGGGTCAGTTCACCGTAAAACCTGGAAGCAAAGTATCTGTCAAAGGAAGACGGGTGTGGCGGTGAAGCATCTGGAGAAGTTCATCACCATCTCGCCGGTATTCAGCTTCACGGTCCCCACGGACACGATCCTGGGACTGCCGTTGCCGGGAGTTTACACCCCGGATGTGGACGAGGGTTATTATCTGATGCTGGCGCCGTTGAGTCCGGGAAAGCACACGATCCATTTCACGGGCAACAATGTTGATTTGGGGTATTCGGTGGATACGACCTACAACCTCACCGTGCAAAAGGCCCCGCATGACAGGGGCCGTGATTGAAGCCGCCGCGGCCATGGTCAGTGCCGCCGGGCAAGATCAGGCCCGGCGGCGCTGGTTTGCCAGGCAGCACCGCGACCGGAAAAGCAGGCCGCGCACCGGCACTGCTCATCGCTGATGCCGACAACCAGGCCATCGTCTCGTCGCCGCCGTCGGCCACCGGCTGGACGACGAGCGGCTATACCATCTCCACCGCCAACGGCACGAACAGCATCACAATCGCGCCGCCGCCTGCTTCGCTGATTTAGCCGCAAAACAACACAGAGATCACCAAGAAATCTCTGCGTTCTTTGCGTTCTCTCGCGGCAAAAAATCAGCAAACCAAAACCAGAACGGCAGCTTGTTTCGCCCGTTCCACCGCCTCCTCAAATCTAAATGGCCCGGCTGCCCCGGCACGCCGGTCTGGAAACATCCCGCGTCATCCATCACGCCGGGGAGCGACACGATCTCGCCTCGGGCCAAATCCCGGTGCGAACCCCTGTATCCTCAGGGGCCGACTTGTTCGGCCCGATAAAACTGCTGCGAACCGCGATTGGTCAGTCCCGTGATCGTCAGCGTGGAACCGGACTCCAGCAGGCGTTGCACTTCCAGCCACAACGCAGGAGCGAGATTGGTGGCGGCCTCAATGGAATACGTCGCTCCCGGAATGCCATACATGGTGAAACCCAGCGGCACACTATTTGTCGGGAACAGGATCGGCTGGTTCACGATCAGGATCACCTGGCCGTTCGTGGCCAAACCGGGAGCGAACTGTCCGCTCGCGCGCAAGCCGGTGACATTGGACACCGTCAACGGCACGATCGCCGAATCCAGATTGCTGACGCCTTGGAAATTCAAATATGCCAGCGTGTGATTCGTCAAGGGGATCGCGGCAGGGTTGAGCGTGAAGGTGATGGGATGGCTGCTGGCGGTCACCGCGCCCAACGTCGTCGCCAGCACCTCGGGCGAGGCGGGCGTCACGCCGAGAATTTGCAGATGCGAATCATCTGCCTGCAGCGTCAGGCTGAGATTGGTCAGGTCCAGCGCGGTCTGGAATTGGAGGGGCACCTGGCCGGGCAGATCCCTGAGGGCATTGGTGGAGCCGACGGAAAACACGATGGGCGGAACGCCGTAATTGAAAATGCTGACCTCGCGGGCAATGGCGTCGAAATTGGCCCCGATGACAGGCACGTTGTTGTTGAAGACGCTCACTTCGCGGGAAATCGCTTCCAAACTGGCAGGAAGGGATGGAACACCCTGGTTGAAAATGCTCAACTCGCGCGAAATGGCCTCCATATTTGCCACCACCACCGACAGGCCGGGGTTGAAGATGCTCACTTCGCGGGACACCGCCTCGGCAGTCGTGATAACGCTGGGCACATTGTTGTTGAAGACGCTGACCTCGCGCGAAATGGCTTCCGCATTTGGCACCGCCACCGGCAGGCCGGGGTTGAAGATGCTCACTTCGCGGGAAATGGCCTCGGCAGGAGTCGTAATGGAAGACGCCCCGTAATTGAAGATGCTGATCTCGCGCGAGATCGCCTCGCTGGTCTGGGCGCGGGAAAGCGGCGTTGCCAGCAGGAGCAGCAGCAGCAGCGGCAACCATCCGGCCATGCACCCGGTAGGGATGCGTTCCACCGCGTCCCATCCTTCCTCGGAAAGGTGAGGGACGCGGTGGAACGCGTCCCTGCCACTGCGGAAGTGAGGCTCTTGGCAAGTTCGCCCGCTGCCATGTTCGCAGGGATTCATGTGCCGAACCGGGCAAGACTTAGTTGGGAACGGCACGCGCCTGGATGACGGTATGGTTGACCGGCAGCACGGTCGTCAACTGCCACATGGCCGAGTCATTGTTCCCGCTCACGAAGCTGGCGGGCAGGACGGTCTGCCCCGCACTCAGTGACTTGATATAGACATTGACCGTTCCGTTGGTGGGGTAGTTGAAAGTCTGAAGCGTGATGGTAACCGCGTTGGTGGTTGCCAGCGTAAGGTCGTCCTGGCCCGCTGCCAAAGAGGCTTTGGGGTCGGCCGGGACGGTCAGATTCGCATTCACGTTCGAGATCGTCGTCACCTGGACAATGGGCGCGTTCGTGGCCGGCCAGATCGTCAATGGGAAAGGGGAAACGATGAAAGCCAGCGGGTTTGCCACTCCAGTTATATTGAGGTTGATACCGGGCGCATTGGTCGCTTCAAGCCGGATCCGGCCAGGGTCAGAAGCATTCACATAGATATTCCCATTACCTGTAAGTTGACCTGCAATCAGGCGGATCGCGCCGCCAGAAGAGGCACCATAGCCAGGTCGGGCAGACACCGTTCCATTGATGGTGATCGTTCCCGAGGAGGCTATGAGTATGGCACCGGCACCGCCTTCGCTAACATTATAGGCATTGCCGCCTGAACCTCCTATCAAAGGAACAATTTGCGGGTTCCCGTAACCGTAAGTTGGGTTGGAGTAATAACCGTAGCCACTGTAACCCCCACCGGGACCAAAACCTGACATTGCTCTAGTTCCACCTCTGAAACCGCCCGGCCCTGGCTCCCCTGTGTCGGTGTAATTGAGACTGGTATAGTGGCCGTCAAGGATGATGTTTCCATTGATCGTCACATCGCCGCTCACCAGCCAGACCACCGGCGCGCGGGAGGAGTGGTTTGCAAAAGTCACCGACGTGCCGCTGGAAATGTTGACGGAGGAATACTTGAACACCACCGCCCATTTCGCCGGGTCATAAATGCCCTTGCCCGCATTGGCGGCGTTGTTGTCGTTCCAGTTGCCCGTGACGGCCTGGCTTAAGTCAATGACGGTGTCACTGTTGACGACGAGCGCGCCATCCGAGCCGTCGCTCGGAATGGCCAGTTGCGCAAACACCGGGGACGCGCACGGCGCGAGGGACAAGAACAAAGCGGCCGCAATTTTGGAGTAGGTTTTCATGGGCTTGAATTCTGGGTGGTGATTTGAACGGAAAAATGAACCGGGGGAAACCAAAGGGGAAGCAGAACCGCCCCGGTCGTCAGACCAGGGGCTTGCCGCCCGCCGCGCTTCTGATTGGCCTGCCTGCAGGTTCACTTCTGAATCCAATTAGGTCAGGGACTGGGAGTTTTGTCAAGCGGCCGGATGTGACAATTTTGTGTCTGGTGCAAATGAGCTTTGCTGCCGGCGCGCCGCGGTGGGGGCAGCCCGTGCGCCGGCTGTGTTATCACGGCGCCTGGAAACGATAGGTCGCGACAGGATCCTAACCGAGTTTGAATCAATGCTCGGCACAAAAGCTGCCGATGCAATCGTCAGCAAGCTGCAAATGTGCGAGCGGGTTAGCTTGAAAACAGCCCGGCCATTTATGGCTGGGCTCACGGTTCGGAAACGTCCTCAGTTCCGTCAGCGACGGCAGAATATGTGGTGGCCGTCCGCAAGGACCTTTCGTCCCTGGCGGGGCTTTGAAATCCGGA
>Ga0209698_10000064_pt1 | contig 94257 bp, 58 predicted proteins | sample LitLauG_LLR_2012_FD_187203 | JGI IMG/M metagenome (GOLD analysis project Ga0209698, IMG submission 187203) | Freshwater sediment microbial communities from Pennsylvania, USA - Little Laurel Run_MetaG_LLR_2012 (SPAdes) (version 2) | ecosystem: Environmental > Aquatic > Freshwater > Creek >... | reverse complement strand
GCATTACATTCAACTGGTGTGCGCCACGGCCAGCAGCGGCACCTATCTGATCACCACCTTCAACAACCTGGGCGTAGTGCTAGATCTCATCACCGGCGCTTACACAATACACTAGTCTAGCGTCACGACGTATTGTTAAAGAGTGTTTTACACCGCGGGCAGTGTCCAGCGAGGTGGATCAGCCTAACTTGCAGTCGCGCTCGAATTTGGGGCAGCGCAATCAACATCGCACCAGGAGTTTTTTTCTGGGCTTGCTCACTGTGTAGAAGGGCAAAAGCCAGGCTCACGAGCGTTACGTGAGATGCCAACCCAGCCAAAGCCGGTCTTCATAATGGCCCAGCCCCAACTCTTCTTTTAGTTCCCGGTAATCCATCTCCACCCGCCAGCGCGCATATGCTATTTTCACCAAACGCCGCGAACACAAGGCTTGCTCGCCTAGCTGGGCCAGCCAATAGTCGGAAGGAGCCGCCGCCTCTTCCGGCCACTCAATCAGCAACCATTCCATGACGCGCATGGGATGTTCATGCCGCTTCCAGCCATGGGCAGCCCAAACTTTGACTTGGGCAAAACGGGAGCGCATCGGCCCTTTGGTTCCCTGGCGCCAGGTAATATTGTGCCACGCCTGTTTCGGCAAAGCCTTGGCGACCTCGGCCAGGGTTTGGGCCAGAGAACCTGTTTCGAAAGTCATTTTTTGATCCAGCGATGGAGCATGAGCCGGCACATGGCCAGGCAAAGGTGCGCTCGACCACCCAGCGGCGCGGCAGCAAGGTGAAGCCGCGCGCGGTGTCGCTGCGGCGAACGATCTCCATCGGCCCAGAGCCAGCGCGTCCGACCAGGGACTTGGAACACTTGGGCCAGGAGTTGCCGCGTGCCGTCGCGGTCTTGCACATTGGCGGCAATACTCACCATCTGGAGCAGTCCCAGCGTATCCTCCAGGATGTGGCGCTCGGTGCCTTTGATTTTCTTGCCCGCGCCGCAGCTGTGCTGGCCGCACGTCTCGCTGCCCTTTACGCTCTGGCTGTCCACGATGCCGGCGGTGGCCTGGCGCGGGCGGCCTTCCAGCAACCAAAGGTGGTTGCGCAGGTGCATTCATCGGTGCCGAGCAAAGCACAGGTCTGGTTGCCAGCGCAAATCCTGGTCTTGGTGATTCCTCGTCGGCTTCCATTCGCGTCAGACAGCAACCTTGCTGGAACCATCCGAGAGCAGCCCGAAACCCGGTCTTCCGGCCGGGTTCTGAGCGCCGTCGAGATCGGTCCTGAATCCAGCCGCAGGGGGTCGCAGACATCGTTGAGGCCGATGGCGTGGGTCAGTTGCGCGCAGAGCAAACTCACCACATGACTCCACGACGTGAAGGCGCGGGAGCGCTGGATAACGCCAGTATCTCTCGCCCGTTCGGGCACCAGGTGTGCCGGAATAAGATCGCAGAGGTGATGCAGGAGCAAGAAGCTGCTGCGTGTTGGCTTGTACGTTGTCGTGGTATTCAGACGCTGACTTGTGGCAGGTTCACACGCGGCAAGCCAACTCTTTCCACCCCTCAACCATCAAACCCGCGGGACGCCTTTGAAATCGAATAAGAACTATTTGATTGCAGTTTTTCCCATCACGGTGACTGCAACCACCATTGCTGGTTGGCCACTCCATTGGTAGATTGCATTTGGAGTTTGTAGAATTGTTGAGCACTTGCCAGCGCGATTCCGTTGGTGGTTGAAAAGCTGCCGCTCTGGTCAAACACCACGGAAGCCACATTTGACCAACTTGCAACGGGCGACGTGAGATTTGTGGAACTCAAACACAAATAGGTGATGCCAGGAATTCCGGTCGTGCCCTGCAGAACCAGGTTCGTTCCCGATAAAAAGAACTTGTTGATCAAAGGAAACGTCGTGTTGCCCCAGGACCATTGATCGATCGGCGCAAAATTGTTGGTTGAATCACCTGCGACTTCCATGGTTTTACCGCTGTTCACATTGATCAACTGGTAGGAGCCTGCCGACGCAGCGGCCAGCGCCCATATCTGGTGGGCGCCTTTTGAAAAATCCGCGATGTTCATCTGGGCGCCATTGGTGACGGCGGCACCGGCCGCCTGCAACGCGCGACCGCTTTGCCGGCCGATAATGGAATATTGACTGGCGCCCAAATGGGTGAGAATCCATTGCTGGTTCAATCCCGCATTGTAGGGCCACTGGTCGACGGTTGAATTATTTGCCGTGGCCTGGCCGCCCACATCCACGACCTGCCCGCTGTTCACGGCCACCAGTTTGTAAGCTCCGTTGGCGACCGGCCCGCTGCCAACCCCGCTGTTGTTCAGACGGCTGACAACAATGTTGGTGGCATAGGTATAAGTGGTATAGGCCGGCCCGGGCGTGCCGGACGAGCCTTCCATCTGGTAGTCAATAATCAACCAGCACGGGCTGCCGACAAAGGTGGTCGTGGTTTGCTCGCTTTCCATCACGCCGTCAATGTAATAATGAAAATCCACATTGGTCGAATTCTCCAGGCAGGCAACCACCCGGTAAGTGTGCCACGCGCTGCCCGCCGTCGAAACAGTTGTTACCTTAGCCTGCCAACTCCCGTTGTAGGTGTTCTGGCTGCAGCCGCTGGTGCCTTTGAACTCCATGATGTCGCTTTCGGGCGGCCAACTGTTCACACCAGTGAACCAAAGAGCCGGCCAGGTTCCGGTTTGCGTCGGCACCTTGAACTGTCCGCTGATGTCCCACAACGGGTAATTGCTGCTGATGGTGATTTGCTGCTTGAGATAGAAAGTGCCGGAATTATAGCGAATGGTGGAATAGGGCGGTTTGCTGCTGGTGCCTTCATAACTGTTGGTCAGCGATGAAGTCAGCGTCAGCACCCCGCCGGACACCGTCACATTGGTCTGGTTCATGCGGGCGGTGCCGTTGTGATCGGTTCCCCATGGATAATTGTAGTTCCAAGCGTTTTGAAAAGCGCTGATGCTGTTGAACGAGGAGCCGTCCACCAATGTTTCCCAGATTGCGGCATGGACGCATGCAGGAGTGTAAAAACCAGAACCCACAAGCATGCAAAGAAAGGTTGAGGCTTTTGCCCTCGAGACGCCAAATATTTTATCTGCTTTCAATTCAGCTGCCATTTCCCTTTTGGTGCAAAATTATCGGGATTTCCCATTTGATTTCCTGCCCGTGACTAGCGCAGGCGTTCTTCAAGATTCTCCTCCAATCCAACGCTTTGCAAGAACTTTTCCCAGTCACTTGCGGTTGCACTTTGGAAACTGAATGTTGGCTGTGCTGATCTATTGGATTGAGAGAGCGTGAGCGCAGCCTTGTTGCAACCGAGTCACCGGGCTAAAGGCAAAAGGCCAGTTCGTTGTCATAGAATTGATTTGTTTGGGTGTTCAAGCCTACGTCGCGTCAAGCCCGCAGCTTTATCTTGATAAGACCAAGCAGGAGCAATGCCAGCAATATTCATGGGGATTTTCATCGTTTTGCCGGATTTCCACAGAGTTAGCGCTAATTCAAAGAACCATGACTCCAAAACCGGACCACTCTTCATAATATTGGTCCGTAATCAACCAATGCCTCTGAAAGTCGAACATCCGATTGAGTTTGCGCTACCAACAGGGCAGCAGCTCAATGGCAGGGCAACCGCCGCGTGGAGTTTTCCACGGCGTCCCTTGCCCGTCGGCATTTTCGCGGCGCCGTGCCGCCTCAACTCGACGGAGTGGGCCGATGTCAGCGATCAGGCATTTCGGAACAAGGTCCGTTTGCAGCGCCGGCTCGGCGGCGCGCACGCAAGTGGCCGGCAAGCCCAGTTCCTTGCGAACGATGTTGGTGCCTTGCGCGATGGAGGTCGTCTTGAAGAAAGCGATGTCGCGATTGCAGCCCTGGCGTCCAAATCCGCAATCGCTGGAGATGATCAACTGCTCCGGCGCGATGTGCTTCAGCGCTTGGCGGATGGTCGCGGCCACTTGCTCCGGTTGCTCAACCTGCAAGGTGCGATGACTGACGACGCCGACGGCGATCTTCTTTTTCAGAGTAACTTTCAGCGGCGCAAACAGTTCGATCTCGCGCAGGTTCCGGTCCTTCATCTCGACGGTCCACACGTCGCCCCGGCACGCTTCGAGGTAAAGCTGGAAGGATTCGCGGTAGCTGTCGTTTTCAATGACCCGCTGCATGTTCGGGTTGCCCCAGCACGTGTGGATCCACAATTCCACGTCGTCGAGGCCCTGCACTTCACGGTTGTAGGCTTCGATCATAAACTTCACGTTGTCGTGGTCGCGCCCGTAGGTGTTGGCCCAGAAATGCAGCGTCGGCTCCTCGATCTGAATGCACTTGCAGCCGGCGTCGCGCAACGCGCGCAGTTCCTGGTTCATCGCCACGGCCATGTCTCAGATGACTTCGCGGCTGTCTTTGTATTTCTTGGTGTGGATGTCGAGGAACAGCCCCATGACCTGTGAGCAACAGGTGCCAAAGCGCACCGGCCGCGAGGTCTTGCTTTGCGCCATGCGCCAAATTTTGGCGTAGTCGAGCGGACGGTGTTCCACCTTGTCCATCACGCGCGGCCAGCGCCAGCCGGTGTAAATTTCGTTCAACAAGGTTCCCGCCGGATAGCGCAACCACGGTGACCGCGTTTCTTCCGATTGCAGGAAATCCCCGCTGAATCCGGCCCAGCGTCGCAGCGGATAATGATGCCAGGAGCGCCCCGCCATGTCATCGTCGCAGTGCAGGTCGCCATGCGTCAGGATGTCAATGCCGGCGCGTGCCTGGTCGCTCAGAAGGTGGCCAGCGCGTCCTGGAACTTTTCCCGGTAGTGCGTATCCATCATGCAGGTGTCGAGCGGCCGGCCCCACATGCTGGTGTCGAACCATCGCGGGCGTGGCCAGGAGCCGGTGATGGTGCAGGGAAGAATCGTGCTGGCAGTTACTGTAAACATAGTTTTGTGATAGTCACGTTCAGTTGTTGCAATGGGCTGGGCGAAGAGTAAATCGCCACCGCTTATTCGCAACCTGCAAGATCGCTATGATTCGCTCCCGTCAGTCCGGCCATTGATGCTTGGGCTCGGGTGGATAAATTCAGGCTGCGCCGCCCTATTGGCAGCGAAAACCTCGCAATGCTATCGCATTCCGCGGCTTCGCTAATTAGACCGGCTGGTTGTGTGAGCATGATCCTTTGCATTTGCGGCCCACACCCCATGTTCCAGCCGTCCGTTTCCTTGACCCAGTCATGCCAGGAGGATATTTTGGCGCCAGATATTCCAATGTCATGAGCAATGCCTCCCTCAACAAAGTCTACCTCCGTAATCTGGTCGGTGAGTACCTGTCCCGCGACGGCAGGAACTGGACTTTCACCCTGGACCAGACGAAGGCCCACGTCTTCGACTACGAAGCGGACAACGTGGCAGAGCAGTTGGAACTGGCCAAACGGGATTCCGGCGTGATCTGGGTGGCGGTCCAGATTGACCAGAATGCGGAAGCCGAAACCTGCGATGCTTGTGGTCGTAAAACACGCTTCACTGACATTCTGTTCGACGACACCCGCTATCTCTGCCCCAACTGCCGGAAGTCGAAAGCCGCTCCGGCGACCAAGGCGGATTCGTAATGTTCAAAGCTGCTTGAACACGACCGTGACGCGACTTTGTGTGTCTTAAAGGATCAGGCCAGGTTGGAACTGGTCGAAACATGGACTGGCCGGGCGTGTTTCCTTTCCGTTCAGCCTTGCAGGGCGTAACGCGGGCAAAATTTGCGGGCACAGCAGGCACGGCCATTCAAAACACCTCTGTTACTACTTCTATTACTACTCGCCCGTCTGCCGAGGCGTGGGAAGGATGAATAGACACCATCGCGCCGTTCTTGAAAGCGGCATCAATCAACTCCACTTAGTCATTGTAAGGGTGATGACATAAATGCTCCACAACGACTGAGAATTCTGTTGCGTCATGGTTAATTGTATCCCGCCCGCACAAAAATGAGGACAAAAGAGTCCTCACAGGGTTCCAGTAAAAAATTCAGTGTCCGCTGCAGGCCATTGTAGGACTCTTGGTTCAACGCCAGTTGTTAATTCTAATCCGGATTTACAGTCTGCCTCCGTTGGCCACTTGGGTAATCCACCTCCAGAAGTTCAACCGCTCCGGGGAGCGGTCGCGAAGTCGCCTAACCCGGGCCAAAGGGCAAGCGTAAACCGCGTTTGCCCGGCGCGAGCACGACTGCTTGGAATGCAGAACGCCGCCGGTGTTTATCCGGGCGGCGGCGTCAGCCGAAAGTTCAGCCGGAGTTATTTGGCCTTGGCGGCTTTGCGCGCAGCCCAGATTTCCTTGAGCCGGGCCGAAAGCTTGGCTTTGGCGGCGGCGCTCATCTTCGAGCGGCGGCGGGGAGCCTTGGCGGCGGCCTGTTTGAGGCTCGGCTTGCCGGAGCCCTTGAGTTTGGCCCAGCGGGCGATTTGGGCGGCCCGGATTTTGGCAATGCCGGCGGCGCTGAATTTACGTTTCCGTCCGGCAACAGGCGCTTTGGTGGTGGCAGCGGGGGCGGTATCGCCGAGCACGCTGACGAGTTCATGGTGGAGCGCGTTGATCTTTTCTTTGATCGCGGCGGCTCGTCTTAATTGCTTTGGTGTGAGGTTAGTTATGGCACTCATGCGAGTCATTACGGCCCGGCTCAGAAACCTTGTCAAGCCTAAGTTTGAATATTTTTTGCGGGCGTGGTGCAGAATTTTCAGTCCGTCGTGCAGAAACCAAAGGATGCAGCAGCCTGGCGGTCGTGCTAAGTTGGGTTGAACATTTAAGCAATGACAAATGGCCTTAACCTTTTGCCCCGCTGGTGAACAGCCCCGCTGTCCAAGAGCCTCATCTGCCCGAGCTTTCCTGATCCCGATGCCGCTGCTCAGTCTAAGTCTCGGAAAAGTCTTTTCTGGTGGCTTCACCTTAGCCGCCGGTCTGGCACTGGTGGGGAGCGTCGCTTGGGCGAATCCCCCGCTGCCTACGATTCCGGCGGGCACTTTCTACGTCACCAACACGGCTTATGCCGGCGGCGCCAAGGGCGACGGGGTGAGCACGAACACCGCCGCGATCCAGGCCGCCATCATCGCCGCCGCCGCCAGCGCCAATCACGGCGGCACGGTGGAAGTCACTGCGGCGGCCAGCCCGTACCTGTGCGGCCCGATCAGCCTGTCGAACAGCATTTGTCTGCAAATTGACAGCGGTGCCATGCTGCAAATGCTGCCGATCACGAACTGGCCCGGCTCGACGACGTTCATCAACGGCTCCGGGTTGCACGATGTCGCGATCAGCGGCGCGGGCGTCATCGATGGCAACGCGCATTTCGGCACGGGCGAGTGGTGGGCACCGGCCTCGTCGCGGCCCAACTTCATCAACTTCGACGGCAAGAGCACACGCATCCTGATCCAGAACGTGACGCTGCAAAACCCGCCGACGTTTCATCTGATGCTCAAAGGCAACAACGCCAACATCACCATCCAGGGCATCACCATCAACACGCCGGGCAATTCGCCGAACACGGACGGGATGGACCTGGGATCGACGAACATCCTGATCCAGAACTGCTCCATCAGCGACGGCGACGACAACATTGAGATCGGCGGCAGCAGCGCAACGGCGGCGTACATCTTGGTCACCAATTGCGTCTTCGGCACGGGACATGGCGTTTCCATCGGCAGCCTGATTCAGGGCGGCGTATCCAATTTAACCGTCGTCAACTGTTCCTTCACCGGCACCCAGAACGGCATTCGGATCAAATCGGACAACGACCGCGGCGGCATCGTGCAAAATTGTTCCTATTACAACATCGCAATGACGAACGTGAATCTGCCTGTCCAGATTTACAGTTATTACAACAGCGTCGGCACGCCCGACAACATCAGCCCGCAAACGGCGGCCAACGAAACGGTTGCGGCGGTGACCGGCACCGAGCCAACCTACCGCAACATCACCATCAGCAACGTGACCCTGACGGCCGGCGGCGACATCGGCGGCATCATCTGGGGGCGCACCGAATGGCCGGTGACCAACGTGCTTTTGACGAACATCAAACTTACCGCGCCGAAGACTTTCGACGTTTACAACGCGCAGAGCGTCACGATTGCGGATTCGCAGTTCAACTTCACCACCGGCCCGCCACTCGCATTTTACAATGCGCAGGTCACGGTCACTAATTCCAGCCCGGCCGGGGTGCAGCCCCTCACGCTCGACGGCTTGACCACCAACTCAACCGTCGTCACGCTCTCGCTGTTCAACACGCTCGCCTCATTGAGCAACACGAACCTACTGACCACCGCGCCTGTGCTGACCACCGGCGGCACCACGCTCACCATCAGCAACAACCTGAACTTGACCAGTTCCACCGTGCTGAACCTCGTCGCCGGCACGAACGCAAACACGATCGTGGTCAAAACCAATCTCGCGCTGGCCGGCACGGTCAACATCACTGCCGGCAGCGGTTTCGGTCCGGGAACCTACACGCTGTTCACCTGCGGTGGAAATTTAACCTGGGGCAGCCCGCTGCTCGGCGCCACGCCTGCCGGTTATAACTACGTGCTCGACACCAACACTGCCGGCGCAGTGAAGTTACTCGTCACTCCACCTCGGCCGGCTGCGCCTGCCAATCTGACAGCGATCGGCAGCAACCTCCTGAACACCCTGACTTGGTTCGCGGTGACCAACGCGACGAGCTACCACCTTAAACGCTCGACAACCAATGGCGGGCCGTACGTCGTCATTGTCAACACCGCCGCGACGAACTATGCCGACGCAGCGGTGATCAGCACGGTGCCTTATTTCTACACCGTCTCGGCGACCAATTCCGCCGGTGAAAGCACCAATTCGCTGCCCGCCAGCGCCACACCGCTGCCGTCCACTCAGCCAACCAATCTGGTGATGCAGGCCGGCGGCGGACAGTTGCAGCTTTCCTGGCCCCTGGATCACCTCGGCTGGCGCCTCCAAATCCAGACCAATAATTTGAACGCCGGACTTTCGACGAACTGGGTCACGGTGCCCAACTCCACCAGCGTCACGCAAACCAACCTTGTCCTTGATCCGGCAAACGGTTCGGTCTTCCTGCGAATCGTGTATCCTTGACCGGCATGAAATGTCCGCGACGCAAAATCTCAGCGCTGCTGGCCGCGTTGCTTTGGCAGGTGACAAGCGCGTCCGCCATCGCTCCCTGGACGATCAGCATCAACACCAACTACGTCCTTGTCGTCACCAATGCGCCTTACAATGCGGTGGGCGACGGCGTGACGACGAACACCGCCGCGATTCAGTCCGCCATCAACGCCGCAACGCTGGGCGGGACCACCAACGGATTGAGCGGCGGCACGGTGGAAATTCCGCCGGGTATTTATCTGAGCGGGCCGCTGACGCTGGCCAATTCGGTCAACCTCCAGATTGATGCCGGCGCGATTTTGCGAATGCTGCCACTGGGGCAATATCCCGGCGGCACCACCAGCGGCACGACCTTTATTTCCGGCTCGAACCTGCACGACATCGAGATCAGTGGCGGGGGCGCGATTGACGGCCAGGGCGCGCCCTGGTGGCCGTATGCCTACACCAACGGGGCAAATCGTCCGCGCATGATTTCCCCCTCCGGCTGCAACCGCCTGTTGATCCAAAACGTGACGCTGTCCAATTCGCCGATGTTTCACATCGCCATCAGTGGCAGTGCCGCCAATTCCACGGTCCGAGGCGTCACGATTCGGGCACCCTCCTCCAGCGATCCGCTCACGCCGAGCCACAACACCGACGCGTGCGACGTCAGCGGGACCAACATCCTGGTGCAAAACTGCAACATCAGCGTGGGCGACGATGATTTCACTTGTGGCGGCGGCACCTCGGACGTGTTGCTCACCAACAACACCTACGGCAACGGCCACGGGGTTTCCATCGGCAGTTATACTTCGCCCAGCGTGTCCAACATCCTGGTCATTAACTGCACCTTCAACGGCACGGACAACGGCGTCCGGATCAAATCCGACGACGGACGCGGCGGCCTGGTCCAGAACATCTCCTATTTCAACCTCGGCATGACCAACGTGCATTTTCCGATTCAGATTTACGCCTACTACCTCCTCGTCGGCACGCCCAGCGGCATCACGCCGTACTATGCCTCGACGCAGGCCGTTGCCGCCATTTCCTCCACGCCGGCTTATCGCAACATCACCTTCAGCAACATTACCGCCACGTCCGTCAGCGGTTATCCCATCGGCATCATCTGGGCGCGGACGGAAATGCCCGCAACGAACATTGTCTTCAAAAACATCAACGTGACCGGTGACCGGAATTTCTGCCTCTACAACGTGAGCGGCGCGCAGTTCCTTGACTGCCAACTCAAACCCTCGGTCACATCCAATACTTTCGCTCTGTTCAACGCCCAGGTCGTCCTCACCAACAGCACGCCGACCAACCGGCTGTTCACCTTCGACGGCCTGGTGACGAATGGCTATGGCAACAGCTTTGCCTTCTACAACACCCTGGCCTCGCTCAAGAACACCAACGTTTTCGATGACGGCCCGCTGAGACTCTCCGCCAGCACCTTGTCCGTGAGTAACAATCTCACGTTGTTTCCCTCCACCACGCTGAACTATGCGCTGGGCTCAAACGCCGCGAAAGTGGCGGTTGTCGGCAACCTCGCGTTGGGCGGCACGATCAACGTCACCAACGGCGCCGGTTTCGCCCCCGGCACCAACACCTTGCTGACTTACACCGGCAGCCTGAACGGGAGCCTGCCGGTGCTGGGCACCACGCCGGCGGGCTTCAATTACCTCTACAGTTTCCGCACCAACACGCCCGGTCAGGTCAACCTCCTCGTCCAGTTGCCGCCGCCGCCGGCCATCACCGGTTTCGTGCAGGCGACCAACGGGAGCTTTCTCGTGAGCGGCACCAATGGCACGCCGGGATTCGGCTACTACGTTCTCACCACCACCAACCTCGCCCTGCCGCTGAGTCAATGGGCCGCCGTCGCAACCAATGTCTTCGACGCCAACGGCAATTTCGCCTTCACCAACGCCCCGGGCGTCGGCGCGCCGCAAAATTACTTTCTGCTCAAGCTTCCGTGAGCAATTGGCGGGCACGGGCCGCGGCCGCTTCCCACGCGCCGCTGAGTTTTGCGATCACGGCATGCTTAATGCGCGATTTACCTCGGCCGGACTTCGTGGTAGTTTCTTGTGAATACCGGCGCGTTTGGCACGTCCAAACGAACAGGTGACTTATGAAAAAACTGCTTTTGACCGGAATGTTGTCGCTGGTTTTGGCGGGTGCGGAGGCGGGCCCGGCGCGCTGGCATGGCGGCTCGGGCGGCCATTGGGGCGGCTACGGTGGCTGGGGCCGGCCGTCGTTTTCGTTTTATTACGGCGGTTATTTTCCACTTTACGCGCCTTATTACTCGCCTTGTTCCGTGCCAACGTATTATTCGAGTTACGACTACGGCTATGATTACGGCTACGCGCGGCCGAACTACGCCGTGAACAGCACGCTGTTCGGGGCGCTGACGGGCGGGCTGATCGGCAACAGCATTCATCACCAAGGCTGGGAAGGCGCGGGCATCGGCGCGGCGGCGGGGCTGCTGCTCGGCGGCTTGGCTGAACACAACGCCCGTGTTTACGAGCGCGCTGCCATCGCTCCGAGGGTTACTTATTCGATTCCCAATGCGCCAACCGTGAACACCGCGCCGACGGTGCCGGACGCGCCGCAAATTCCAGCAAGCTACGCGCCGACCGGCTATCGTTCCGCCGGCGGCATGGGCGGCGCGAATTCGCTGTTCGGCCGCTGACATTTCCCCAAACTTGAAACTCAAAATTAATCAAATGAATCTATTGAAATATCGTTTCCATCTGACCGTTTTGTCCCTGGCTGGCTTCGTCGCCGGCTGCGCCACCGAAGGCGTCCACCATCCCGCCGGTGTGCCCGTCACGGAAATCCGCCCGGACGAGCAGGGCTTCGTGGCCGGCACCGGCATCGAGTCGCAGGACCTTGTGCGCGTGACCGACAAAATGGCCCGCAGCATCGTCGGCATCCCGCAGATCGCCAACGCGCAGGGCCAGCCGCGCATCGTGCTCGATCCCGTCGAGAACAACACGCGCTTCCCGATCAACAAGGACATGTTCCTCACCCGCATCCGGGTGGCGCTTAACAGCAAGGCGACCGGCAAGGTGCTGTTCCTCGCGCGCGATCGCATGAAGGCGCTGGAACACGAGCGCGAGTTGAAGCAATCCGGCCAGGTCACGGCGAGCGCCGATCCGAACGTGGTTGAGTTCAAGGGCGCGGACTTCTTCCTGACCGGCAAGCTGGATGGCCTGAGCACGCGCACCAGCGCCGGCACGGGCGATTACATCCTTTACAGTTTTCAGCTCATTGACGCGCGCACCAGCGACATCGTTTGGGAAGACTCGGCGGAAATCAAAAAGCAGGGGCTGGAGGACGCGGCGTATCGATGAGGCGGCTCAACTGAAAAACCAGTTCAGTGAAAGCCAAAAGCTTTATTGATTTATGCCGATGTCACCTAAGCCTGATTCTCATGGCTGGTATGAACCCATTCTGGGACGCGCGCCAACATCCTGGCCTTGGGCTCTTCCGCACCTCTACGCTGTCAATGTAGCTGCCGACCCAACGATTGAATTCTTCGGAGCTTCGGCAACTCCAGACGGTTCATTGTCGTTAAGGCAGGGCTATAACCCAGACCGAACACGCATAGAAATAATTGGTTTTTGGCGGAACTCGTTTCGAGTTGTTGATGTTGATTACGCATCAAACCGCAAACAAGCTGGAGAAGCAGCACTGAATGATTTCTCGTGTCTTCCTATTCGTTGCTTCATGCAAGATGGGCAAACGGTTCGAGAGAATCCGGAAGTGCAGATTACTGGAGAATGGCCGGGTGTGTGGAAGATTCAACGGTACCAAGACTTGGGCGTGCTGTGTGCGTTCATTTTTGAGCAGACAAAGCGGAAGGGACTCATTGAAGCGGCAGAGGATTTTAGACGCTCAATCCGCCCAGCATCACCAATCACTGAGCAAGTAATGGTTTACGAGGCTGCGCTAGCGCGGGCGCTTAATTCGTTTTCTAAAGAACTGCCGCCAAATGTTACATCTGCCATTAGCGGCGCATTAGAGACTATTCAGAGTTGGCATCTTCAGAATGGACGCTTGGCTAAATGAGACTCCTTAGTCACTCGACGATCTTGATTGCGCTGCTGTTTCTCACCGGCTGCGTCACGCAAACCCGCGTGGTCCAGTTGACCGGCAACCTTCTGGTGGACGGGCCGATGATGATCACCAACGGCCCGCCGCAGGACAAGGTGCTCTGGCAATGCCGCACCGCCGCCGCCGCCCTGCGCCACGGCCAGTTCGATTACGCCAAGCAGCTGCTCGATGACGCGCTGCTGACCACCGGCGGCATTTCCACCGACAAAAGTGCGCGGCTGGCGCGGAGTTATTTCCATCCCGAATCCACCAAGACGTTCATCGGCGAACCGTACGAGCGGGTGATGGCGTATTATTATCGCGGCATTCTCTACTGGCGGGACGGCGAGCCGGACAACGCCCGCGCCTGTTTCCGCAGCGCCGCCATCCAGGACGCCGACGCGGAGAACCACGAATATGCCGCCGACTACGTGCTGCTCGATTACCTCGACGGCCTCGCCACCGCCAAACTCGCCGGCGACGGTTCCGACGCCTTCAAGCGCGCGGATAAAGAGGCGCGTGAGGCCAAGCCGCCGCCCGCCGATCCGAAAGCGAACGTGCTCTTCTTTTTTGAATTCGGCCCCGGCCCGTTCAAGTTCGCCGCCGGTGAGTTCCGGCAGGAATTGCGCTTTGGCGTGGAAAAGTCGCCGGTGCATTCGGTCGAGGTGGTGGTGGATGGCAAACAAATCCGCGCGGGTCCGTACGACGATCTTTATTTTCAAGCCACCACGCGCGGCGGCCGGGTGATGGATCACATCCTCGCCAACAAGGCCGTGTTCAAAGGCGCCACGGACACGGCGGGCAACCTCGGGATTTTTGGCGGCGCGATCGCCGCCTCGCAGCGGGATCGCACCTCACAGGAGGTCGGTCTGGGATTGATCGCCGCCGGTTTGATCAGCAAAGTCATCTCGGCCTCGACGACGCCGGAGGCGGACACGCGCGGCTGGGACAACCTGCCGCGGTACCTGAGTTTCGCCGCGCTGGCCCTGCCGCCCGGCCCGCACACGGCGACGATTGAATTTTACGACGCCGGCGGCCGCGCGTTGCCGCGCTTCACCAAGACCTTCAATCTCACCGTGCCGGCCGACGGGAAGGACAAAGTTGTTTTCGTCAGCGATCAATCCATCACACCACAAAACCTATGAAAAGAAATCTGCTCCCCCTCATCTCCGCCGCCAGCCTCGCGCTGGCGCTCACCGGCTGCGAATCGCCCGAATACGACAAGGGCGCCTACCTGCCGGAAAATGTCACGGTCAACGACCTGGAAAACCACACCTCGCTGGTGCTGCTGTCCCGGGACGCCCAGCACTCCGTCACCTGCACGGGCATCCAGGAAACGCGGCTGCCGGACGGACGGTTGCAGGTCGCCGCGAACCTGCGCAACCGCCAGACGCGCCGCATCCAGGTGCAGGCCAACTGCGAGTTCAAGGACGCGCAGGGCTTTGCGCTGGATTCCACGCCGTTCCAAAACGTGTTCCTGGACGAGGCGGCGCAGGAAACCGTGAAGTTCATTTCGCTGAACGACAAGGCCGCGCGCTACACCATCCGGATTCGCGAGGCGCGTTGAAGTTTTTGGACGCCCGCGCCGTCCAACCGAGCAACGGAAATTTATGAAATCGCAAAAATTGATTTGGCTCGCCGCCGTTCTCGCTGCGCAGCCCGCCGCGTTCGCCGAAAAAGGCGCCTTGGTGACACCACCACCGCCGCCGCCGCAGGAACCACCGCCGGTTTACCAAACCGCGCCGCCACCGGTCGCGCCGCCACCTTCACATCCGGCTTATTTTTACGATCAGAAACCGCTGGGTGGCCGGCCGGGCCTGGTCACACCAGAGCAGGCGCAAAAGATCATTGACCAGTTCAAGGCGGCGTATCCCAAGCTTGGCAGCCCGCGCTTTCTGATCTACGTGAACCGCGAACTCGTCCGCGAGTCCGCCGGTTTGAAGCTGATTCATCGCACCGAGCGCGTCACCGGCGAACGGGCGGAAAACGCCACCGGCACGAACGCGACGGCCAAGTTCAACAGCGCGGTGAACAACGAGTATCGAGCCGACGGCAAGGCCGAACCGACGCTGGCCGACAAACAAACCGTCCGCGACGTGGAACGGCTCGTGGGCCGGCCGTTGCGCGAGGCGGGCGCAAGTCTGACCGATCAAAAAGTGGCGGCGCAGCTCCTCGCCGACAAACCCATCGCGGATTTCGTCGGCAGCGGCGAAACGCCGGAAGCGCGGAAGGATCGTGAAGCCGCGCAAAAAATCGCCGACGCCGTGATCGAAATTTTGATTTCTTCAAAAACCACGACGGTGCCGACCATTTCCGGCAGCCAAACCATCACGATTCCCGACATCCAGGTCACCGCGATCCGTTTGAGCGATTCGAAAATTCTCGGCCAGGCGTCCTCGGCGGACTTGCTGCGGCGCGTGCCACCCGCCTCGCATGGAAATTTTGACGTGAACGAAGTCGCCGAGGCAACGGCACTGGCCTTGATGGAAGACATGACGCCGGGGCCGTGATGACTGGCGGCGGGTGGCACCGCCTCAAACAAAAACGATCGGCGTGGTCGCCGCTTTTTCGTCCCAACCGCGCGTCGGCTCGGCGGTCACCGAGGAAATGTCCTTGATCGAGATTTGCCGGCCGCGCGTTTTGGGGCCCTTCACCTCGATCTGGTTCGGATCGCACGTCTGCTGCGAAATCTTCTGATGCGGCGCGGGTTTGTAGCGGACGTAAAGAATCTTCGGCGTTTCCGGCGCGAAGAACAGAATGCGCGATTTCTCCGGAATGCACGCATACGCCTTGTTCAAAATCGTGCCGCCGAACGTGAAGCGCTTGAGGTAGCTCGCGTTGCGGTCGGTGTAGGCGCAGGTGAACACTTTCTCGCGCTCCGGCAGGCCGCAGTAAAACAGCTCCGGTCCGACGAATAATTTCTCCGGCAGCTCGCTGACCTTGTAGGTGCCGTCCTTGAACACGAGCAGAATTTTGTCGAACTTCGTGCACTCGGTTTTGAATTCCTCGCCGTTGACCTTGTGGCCGACGTAACCGCTGTCGCGGTCGTAGGCGACCTTGAACGCCTTGAACGCCACGGCTTTTACGTCCACTTCCTCGTGCCGCGCGGACTTGGTGGTGAGGCGTGGATAGAGCGGGCCATATTTTTCGAGAAGCGATTCGAGATGGCTGATAGCGTAGCGGGTCAGCCCCTTGAGATTTTTCTGCGTCTCGGCGAGGTCGGCCTTGACCTGGTCCATTTCCTCGCGGTGTTTGTTGATGTCGAAAAGCGATATGCGGCGGATGCGGACTTGCAACAGCCGGTCCACGTCCGGATCGGCGATGGCGCGCACGAGCTGTTTTGTGAACGGCTTGAAACCCTCATAAACCGCAGCAATGACGGCCTCGTTGGTCTTGCACTGCTCGATCTTTTTGTAAATCCGCTCCTCGATGAAAATGCGTTCCAGCGTGCGGAAATGCAGCTCGTCTTCGAGTTGCTTGAGTTTCAACTCCAGTTCGCGTTTCAGCAGGGCGACCAGTTGTTCGGTGTTTTCGCGCAGCACCTCGCTGACGGTCAGTTCCACCGGCCGGTTGTTTTTGATGACGATGATGCGGCTGGCGATGGTCACTTCGCAGTCGGTGAAGGCGTAGAGCGCGTCCACAAGTTTCTCCGCGTCCACGCCGGCCGGGCACTTGATTTCGATCTCGGTCGTCTCGGCCGTGAAATCGTTGATGGATTTGACCTTGAGTTTGCCCTTGCGCGCGGCGTCCTCGATGGACGCGGTGAGCGACTCGGTGGTGGTGGTGGGCGGGATTTCCTTGATGACGACGGTGGCTTCGTCTTTGACTTTGATTTTTGCGCGAACCTTCACCGAGCCTTTGCCGTCCTGGTAATCCCGCGCGTCCATCAGGCCACCGGTCGGAAAGTCCGGGAGGCACTTGAACGCTTCCTTTTTCAGGATCGCGATCTGGGCCTCGATCAGTTCGGGGAAATTATGCGGCAAAATCCGCGCGCTCAAACCGACCGCAATGCCTTCCGTGCCGAGCATGAGCGTGAGCGGCAGTTTGCACGGCAGCGTGACCGGCTCGCGGTTGCGACCGTCATAACTCGGCACGAACTCGGTGATCGAGTCGTTGAAAACTTCCGTGCGTGCCAGTTCGGTCAGGCGGCACTCGATGTAACGCGGCGCGGCGGCGGGGTCACCGGTGAAGATGTTGCCAAAATTTCCCTGACCTTCGATCAAATACCGTTTGTTCGCCAGCACCACCAGGGCGTCGCCGATCGAGGCGTCGCCGTGCGGATGATATTGCATCGTGTGGCCGACGACGTTCGCAACCTTGATGAAGCGTCCATCATCTTTTTCGTGCAGCGCCCAGAGAATGCGCCGTTGCACGGGTTTCAAACCGTCGGCGAGGTGCGGGATGGCGCGGTCGCGGATGACGTAGCTGGCGTATTCCAGAAAACTCGTGTTGATCCGGCGGTGAATCGGCAGTTCGATCTTGCCCGGCACGAACGGCCGGTGCGCGACAGCCTCCACCGCTTCGGCGACGACGTGGTCCGCGCCGTTGCCAGGCGTGACGGGCTGGGCCGCGTCCTTTGCCTTGGCCCCGCCGTTTATTTGCAAATCCAACTGGCCGGAATCTTTCTTTTGTTTTGCTGCCATGATGCGTCAGAAATTTTTCGTGGCGTCCGATCACGGACGCAAGCGGCAAAATCCTGCGAACAAGCGGACCAAAAGGAAAGAACTCTTTCTCGGCGCAACCGGACGGGCGCCCCGCCTCACGGGTCACGTCCCGGCCACCCGCGCCGTCAGCAGCCAATCCGCCCCCAAGCGACGCCACTCCAGATCGCACAACTGAACCACCTCGCGCAAGCTCCGGACACCCTCGCCCGCCACGCCTTTGCGAGAATCCCGGCCGCCGAGGATTTTCGGCGCGTAAAAAAAAGCTACCCGGTGCGCAAACCCGCCGAGCAAAAAGGACGCGTTGACCTCACCGCCTCCTTCAACCAGCAGCGAGGTAACATTTTCCGCGCCGAGTTTTTTCAAAAGCCAGCGTAGGTTCAGTTTGGACGCGGGCTTGGCCAGCGGCGCGACGAGAACGCGGGCTTTTTTGGCCAGCGCCGATACGCGTGACTTGGGCGCACGCGGGCTCACCACGATTGTCGTCAACGCCACCAATGCATCGCTCACGATTTTCGCGTTGAGTGGCGTCCGCGCCAATGAATCCAGGACGATGCGCCGCGGTTGCCGAGGTTGGGGTTTCCCCGATTTCGATTTCACTCGAACGGTTAGACTCGGATCGTCGTTCAGCACGGTGTTGATGCCGACCAGAATTGCGTCACTGCCTTGGCGGAGTTTCATGCCGTGGGCGCGAGCCGTTTCGCCGGTGATCCATTTTGATTCCCCGCCGGCGGTCGCGATTTTGCCGTCGAGCGTCATCGCCGCTTTGACCGTGACGAACGGGGTGCGTTGGACGATCCAGTGGTTGAACGCATCGTTTAGGTGCGCACATTCCTCGGCCAACGCGCCGGGGAACACGCTGATTCCCGCGCGCCGCAAAATGGCCAGACCACGGCCCGCGTGTTTCGGATTGGGATCGGCCGCACCGACGACGACTCTCCGGAGGCCTGCGGCGATAAGAGCGTCCGTACAGGGCGGCGTGCGGCCATGCGTGCAGCACGGTTCAAGGGTGACGAACAGCGTTGCGCCGCGTGGCGAATGACCGCGTTTTTGCGCATCCCGGAGCGCGTCAATTTCTGCGTGAGCCGCGCCCGCGCGGCGGTGCCAGCCGCGTCCGATGATCTGGCCGCGCTTCACCAACACCGCGCCCACCATCGGATTGGGCGAGGTGGCGCCGTAACCGCGTCGGGCGAGGCGCAAAGCGTGGCGCATGAACCGGGCATCAGACATCGTTGCGCAGCTTAAGCGCTCCGGGAAATTGCCTCAATCGGAAAGGACTGCTCGTGGGAATTGAAATCAGCCTTGCTTGAAATGCGGGGGAATTGTTGGCGAACCGACCGCCTGTCAAGCCGCCTGCTGGTCCTGCTTGCGGCGGATCAGCGGCTTGGTTTCACCGCGCACCACCGGCTGGGTGATCTTCACGTGTAAGATGTCGTCGCTGCTGGGCGCTTCGAACATCACGTCGAGCATCAGTTTTTCGAGCAGGCTGCGCAGCGCGCGGGCGCCGGTGCCCTTGCGGAGAGCCTGCGCGGCCAGTTCGCGCAGCGCTTCGGGGGTGAACTCCAGTTCCACGCCTTCCATCGCCAGCAACTTGGTGTATTGCTTGGTGAGCGCGTTCTTCGTGTCCGTCAAAATTGAAACCAGTTGCTCCTCGGTCAGTTCCTCGAGAACGCTTACCATCGGCAGGCGGCCGATGAATTCGGGGATGAAGCCGAAGCCCAACAAATCCTCCGGCTCCACGTGCTGGAGAATTTCTTCCCGCGCGATCGTCACCGCCTTGAAGTTGTCCTTCGCCGCGCGGAAGCCCATGACGTTCTTCCCGAGCCGCCGCTGGATGACACGTTCCAATCCCACGAACGCGCCGCCGCAAATGAACAAAATGTCCGACGTGTCCACGCGGATGTATTCCTGTTGGGGATGCTTGCGACCGCCCTGGGGCGGGACGTTGCAGACCGTGCCTTCGAGGATTTTTAGCAGCGCCTGCTGCACGCCTTCGCCCGATACATCGCGAGTGATGGAGACGTTCTCGGTCTTGCGCGCGATCTTGTCAATTTCGTCAATGTAAACAATACCGCGCTGGGCACGCTTCACATCGTAATCGGCGTTTTGCAGCAGCCGTAAAACAATGTTTTCCACATCCTCGCCAACGTAGCCGGCCTCGGTAAGTGTGGTGGCGTCGGCGATGGCAAAGGGCACGTCGAGGATTTTGGCAAGCGTGCGGGCCAGCAGCGTCTTGCCTGAACCGGTCGGGCCGATCATCAAAATATTGCTCTTCTCGATCTGAACTTCGGCGTGGGCGTCCGGCGGGGTGACGGCAGGCACGGGCGCGGATTCAGCCCCTTCGGCCGGTTCGGCCGGCTCCAGGAGAATGCGCTTATAATGATTGTGAACGGCCACCGCCAAGGTCTTCTTGGCATGATCCTGCCCGATGCAATGCTTGTCCAGCAGGCGCTTGATTTCGGCGGGCTTGAGGACGCTGATGCGCGAGCGCGGACTTTTTTTAGGCGGTGCGAGTTCCTTGTCGAGGACGCTTTTGCAGAGAATGACGCAGTTGTCGCAGATGTAAACACCCGGCCCGGCGATCAATTTTTTCACTTCTGCGTGCGACTTGCCGCAGAAACTGCACAGGGTGATGTTCGTCGGGCGGGCCATGCGCCTATTCTTTCTTGTCCAGCAGACTGGTGGCGCGTTCGGCCAAGCCGGGTATTTCTTTGCGTGACTGCACGACTTCATCCACCAGACCGTAAGCCTTGGCTTCCTCGGGACTCATGAAATTGTCACGGTCGCAATCCTTCTCCACCTGCTCGATCGCGCGTCCGGTGTGCTTGGAGATGATGCCGTTCAGGCGCTGCTTCAGCTTGAGCATGTATTTGACGCGGATTTCCACGTCGCTGGCCGGACCTTCGGCGCCGCCGAGGACCTGGTGGATCATGATATTGGCGTTGGGCAGCGAGTAGCGCTTGCCTTTGGTGCCGCCGCACAACAGCACCGCGCCCATGCTGGCGGCCTGTCCGATGCAATACGTGTTCACGTCGCAGGTCAAAAACTGCATGGTGTCGTAAATCGCCAGACCGGCGGTGACGCTGCCGCCGGGCGAGTTGATGTAAAGGTGGATGTCTTTCTTCGGATCGGACATTTGCAGGAACAGGAGTTGGGCGATGATCAGGTTGGCGACCATGTCGTCCACGGGCGTGCCCAGGAAGACGATGCGGTCCACCAGCAGCCGGGAGTAAATGTCGTAACCGCGTTCACCCCGTCCGGTTTGTTCCACGACCATCGGCACAAGAAAGTTTTGCATAATCAATTATTTCTTCTTCGAGCCGGAACGTAGAGGAGCGCCGGTTGCAGGTCAAGCGAACGCTGGCAGGGCAAACTACGGTCAAACCCCGGATTGTACCGGGGCGGCGTTCGGTAGATTGCCCGACAAAAGCGGCGAATAAAAGTTTTGAGCCCATCGTTCCGAAGTTCCACACTGAATCGCGAAAACCCTCCGCGCCTGTAGATTGGCGCGTTTTTTCTTCGAAATTGATGCCTGACGCTCGCTCCCCTGAGTTTCATTTCGACAGTTGGCGTCGGCGGAGCTAGGTTGCAGCCATGACGGTCGAAACAGACATTGGTCCGCAATCGCCGATGAGCGCCGTGCTCGAGGCCTTTCCCGGCGCGCAACGGGCGCTCTTCCGCCGCTACCACGTCGGTGGCTGCAGCAGTTGCGGCTTCCGGCCTGACGAAATGCTCGCGCAGGTTTGCGAGCGCAACGGCGGCCTGGCCGTCGCCGAAGTCCTGGAGCACATCCGCTCCAGCCACGAGCAGGACGCGAAGATTTTCATTGAACCGAAGGAGTTGGCCGAGATGCGTCAACAGGATCCGTCAGTGCGCTTGGTGGACGTGCGGTCGCGTGAGGAATTTGAGGCGGTGAACATTTCCGGCTCGGTGCTGTTGTCACAGGACGTGATGCGGCAAATCATGGGCGACGGCTCAAACACCAAGCCGCTGGTGGTCATTGATCACGCGGGCAAGAACGGCCTCGACGCGGCGGCCTATTTCCTCGGCCACGGCCTGCAGAATGTCCGCTGCCTGCGCGGCGGGATTGACGCCTGGGCGCGTGAAGTGGACCCGGCGATGCGGCGCTACAAACTGGGATGAAGGTGTAACCGAGGAATCGGGGTTCATTTCAAAGTGGGCGCGGAAAATGGTGCAGAGCCACCTTGCGTCGGCTCGATTTTTCAAACCGCCTCACAGCGCGAGCAGCAGGCGCTTGATCTCCTTCAGCCGCGCGCTGGCGGCCTTTTTCGTCAGGCGCGGGAATTTCCCGCCGGGCGCGAGGAAGTCGTTGTGGCGGATCAATTTCAACTTGTCCGCCTCCACCTCGATGCTGGTCACAGACTTTTCACTGGCCAGAATTTTTAATTCGGCCACTTGCAGGAGCAATTCCACCGCGGGCGGCAGCGGCCCGAACCGGTCGCGCAATTCTTTCTGCAGTTTTTCGAGCGCGGCTTTGTCCGTCGCTTGTGCCAGGCGGCGGTAGATTTCGATGCGATGCTGCGGCTCGGGAACGTAGGCGTGAGGAAGCGAGGCAAGCGACGTGGAACGTGAAACGTGATCCGGACTTTCACGTCTCGCGTCTTCACGTCTCACGGCGTCCGACTCGGCGACCGGCGCAGTCAATTCAAGAAAATCCAGCCGCACCTCGACCGCCACCCGCGGCTTTACTTTCTCGCCCTTCAACGCCGCCACACTTTGCTGAAGCAACTGGCAGTAAAGCTCGAAGCCAACGGCGGTGATGTGGCCGCTCTGTTCCGCGCCCAGCAGGTTGCCCGCGCCGCGGATTTCCAGGTCGCGCATCGCGATTTTGAAGCCGCTGCCCAGCGTTGAGTATTGCTTGATGGCGCTGATGCGTTTGCGCACGTCGGTCAGCAGGCGCGCGTGGCGCGGCAGCAAAAGATAGGCGTAAGCCTGGTGCTTGTAGCGTCCGACCCGGCCGCGCAACTGGTACAAATCGCTCAACCCAAACCGGTCGGCGCGGTCAATGATGATCGTGTTCGCGTTCGGAATATCCAGGCCGCTTTCGATGATCGTGGTGGACAGCAGCACGTCCGCTTCGCCGTTCACAAATTTCGTCATCACCTCCTCCAGATCGTCGGCGTGCAACTGGCCGTGGCCGACGAGGAGGCGCGCGTCTGGAAGGAGGGTTTGCAGTTTTTGGTGCATCGTGTGAATTGTCGCCACGCGGTTGTGCAAAAAATAAACCTGGCCACCGCGATGGATCTCGCGCTGGATCGCGTCGCGGATCAGGCGCTCATCATATTCCGTGACGACGGTTTCCACCGGCAGGCGGTCGTGCGGCGGCGTCTGGATCGTGCTCATGTCGCGCGCGCCGGTGAGCGCCAGGTAGAGCGTGCGCGGAATCGGCGTGGCGCTGAGCGTGAGCACGTCCACGAGCTTGCGGAGCATCTTGAACTTCTCCTTGTGCAGCACGCCGAAGCGCTGCTCCTCGTCAATCACCACCAGGCCCAAATCCTTGAACGCAATGTCGCTTTGCACCAGCCGGTGCGTGCCAATGACGATGTCCACCGCGCCTGCCGCCAGATCTCTCACGACGCGGCCCTGCTCGCGTTTGGTGCGGAACCGCGAGAGCAGTTCGATCCGCACCGGATAATCCGCCATGCGCTCGCGGAAGGTGTTGAAATGCTGCTGCGCCAGCACGGTTGTCGGCACCAGGACGGCGACCTGCCGGCCGTCCATCACCGCCTTGAACGCCGCGCGGATGGCGACCTCGGTTTTGCCGAAGCCAACGTCGCCGCAGATCAGGCGGTCCATCGGCTTGGGCCGTTCCATGTCCGATTTGGTTTCCTGGATGGCGCGCAACTGGTCGGGCGTTTCCTCAAAAATGAACGAGCCTTCGAACTCGTGCTGCCATGGCAAATCAGCGGCGCAGGCGTGGCCGGGCTGGGATTCGCGCGCGGCCTGGATGGCGAGCAATTCGCTGGCGACGTCGCGCACCGCGCGTTCGGCCTGTTCCTTCGCCTTGTGCCAGCGCGTGCCGCCGAGCGTGTTGAGCGGAGGACTCGCTTTGCCCGCGCCGACGTATTTGCTGACGAGGTGCGCTTCGGTCACCGGCACGTAAAGTTTCGGCGGCACCTGCGCGGGATCGCCCGGCGCGAATTCGAGCACGAGACATTCGGTTGCGGATGCTTGATTCCCGGATGCCGACGGCCGATGCCCAAGGCCGGCCGGCAGATTTTGCAATCCGAGAAATTTTCCAATGCCGTGCTGGAGATGCACCACCAAGTCGCCCTCCTCCAGTTCGGTGAAATCAATGTCCAACGCCGAGCGCGTGGCCAGTGCGTGCGCGGATTTGAGCCGGCGCGGCCGCTGGATTTTGTAGCGGCCGAAAATCTCCGCGTCGGTCACCACGACCAGCTTCGCCACCTGGCACAGGAAGCCGCGCGACAAAGCGCCCAAACGCGTCGAGGGCCGAAGGTCGAAGGTCACGGGGGCACCAGCGTCCGGCTCTCGACCCAGCTCGGTCCAGATTTCCTCGAAACGCTGGCGCTCGCCGGCGTTGTTGCAAAAGACGTGAACCGCGTAATCCTGCCGCAGCCAGCGGTGCAGTTGCGCGAAAAACTCGCGGCGCTGCGCTTCGGCCACCGCCAACTCCGGCGCGCGCCTGGTCAGTGGACGAAAGGCGTCGAGGCTTTCGAAGTTCGGCGCGGAAAGTTCGGAGTGAGGCGTGGCTTCGCGGATTTCCACCAAAGTGCAACCGCGACGCTTGATTTCGGCCAGCAAATCCGGCCACGAAATAGAAAATGGATCGTTCGGTGGAATTTGCGCCACGTAGTTTTCCGCGTGACTGGCGAGCAACTCCGATTCGCAAAAAAGAAAAATGGTTTCGCGGGGCAGGTAGTCGAGCAGAGTCGAAAGTTCGGCTCCGGCAGGGACGCGTTCCACCGCGTCCCCGATTTTTTCTCCAGCCGGAAGGATTTGGGACGTGGTGGAACGCGTCCCTACCAGGTTTTTGAGAAGCCCCAACTCCCCGGCGGGGGGAAGGAGGATCTCCGAAATTTCCTCGCGCGAAATTTGCGTCGCGGGATCGAACTGGCGGAGCGATTCGAGCTCGTCGCCAAAAAATTCCAGCCGCGCGGGCCAGGGGCTTGTCGGCGGAAAAACATCCAGGATGCCGCCGCGCAGGGCCAGTTCGCCTTTTTGCGTCACCTGCGCCTCCGGCTCGTAGCCCTGGGCTTCGAGCCATTCGACGAGATCCAGCGGATCCGTCCGGTCGCCGCGGGTGAGCCGCCGCGTGCGGGCGCGGAGCTGGTCCGGTGGAAAAGTTTTTTGCAGCAGCGCGGTGACGGAGGTGACAACGATTTGAGATTCGAGTTTTGAGATTTGAGATGGGTCGGACAGCGCGACGAGTGTTTCGAGGCGGTCGCTGATCACGTCGGCATGCGGCAGCCGGCCTTCCTGCGGGAGAACTTCCCAAGCGGGAAAAAAGAACGGTCGAGGGTCGAGACTCGAAGGTCGAGGCGCCGAATTGGCGGCAGGCGCTGCATTTTCTTCAGGCCATCGACTTTCATCTTTTGACTCCCGACCAGCCGCGAGCCAAGTCTCAAGGTCCTGTTGGAAACTTTCCTGGGCCTTCAAATTTTCCGTGACCACGACCAGCGGTCGCCGCGGAAAAATTTGTCGCAGCAGCGCCGCTAGAAACGGCTGGGCTGCCGGAGCGATTCCGGCGCAGGACGTGACACCGCCATCCTCCAGTCGCCGAGCAAGGGCCTGCACGGCGGGAGTTTGCGAAACACGAGCAAACACGGCGCTTGCCGCCGTAGCTGCGGGAGATTGCGCCAAGCGGAGGGAAAGTCGCAGCCGGCTCGCCGGTCGTCAAGCTGAACACAGCCGTGGCACTCGAGGGAACCGAACCAGGCTCATCAATTACCGCGCCAGATCAATCGGTATATCCAGCGACGCGCCGAGAAAGAGCGACGAGGCGGTGTTGCTGCCGTCGAAGGTTTTGCGCGCGTGAAAACCATAGCGCCAATGTTTTTTGGAAGTCGTGTAGCTGAATCCGGCGTCAATCGAGTCGCTGATTTCGCGGACGTCCACCGGGTAGGTGATGCCGTCGTAGGCGCCCTGGCCGTTCGGCCCCGTGCCGAGCACGATGCTTTCGCCGGAGAGCGTCTGTAAATGCCGGTAGCCGAGATCGAGTTCCCAACTCTTGATCTGCTGGAAGAGGCCGACCGCCGCGATGTATTGATCCGCGCCAATGGTGTGTTCCCAGCGATAGAGCACGTCGCCCCACGCGCCGAAACCATCCCAGCCGAAATGTTTGCGGAACTGCAGCGACGGTTCGATCGCCACGCCGTGATTGCCGGGCGCGAACGCGACGTGTCGTTGGTAAACCCCGGGCACGATCGCCCCCGCGCGGAACGTGAGCGTCGGCGCCCACGGACAACTGGCGTTGGTCTCGTTGAAAATCTGGTAGCGCACGCCGAAGGTGGTGTCCATCAATCCGGTGGTTTTGCCGATGCTGCCGTCGGTAACGAACGCGCGCCAGCCCACGGTGGTGGCGCCGACGTTCAGGTCGGCCGCCCATTTTTCGGTGAGGCCGTAATCGAATGTGAAGTAGCCCTGGCGCACGTCAATGCCGTAGTTTTCGCCGCCCAGGCGGTAATTGACCGGCGCGCGCTGGTTGCCCAGCTGCCAGAGATGGTACGCCTCGGACTGCTCGTAAAACGTGCCAAAGATCAGTTGCCCCCGGGCGGGCAGCTCGGCACCCTGCGCGAAAGGCCGGCGCGGCTCGTTCTCGCCGGCCTGCAGACGCAGGGCGGGAGAGAAGCACAGCATTGAAATTGTGACGACAAGAAGTCGGCGGAGAATTTTAGTAGTCATGGCACTGGTTTCTAACGAGTTCGCCGGCAGAGTAGGAAACCTGATTGCCAGGTTCAACCTTAAAGTACCTGGCAGCCTGCCACGCCCCCCGAACCCAACGTCATTCCCACTCAATTGTGCCCGGCGGTTTGCTGGTGATGTCGAAGACACAACGATTGACGCCTTTGACCTCGTTGATGATGCGGCTGGCCAGTTTTTCCAGGAGGGCGTAGGGCAGTTTCACCCAGTCCGCCGTCATGCCGTCCTGCGATTCCACCGCGCGGATCGCAATGGTGTAATCGTAGGTGCGTTCGTCGCCCATCACGCCCACGCTGCGCACCGGCAGCAGCACGGCGAAGCTCTGCCAGACCTGGTAATACCACCCGCTGGCTTTCATTTCCTCGACGACGATGGTGTCGGCATTGCGCAAAATCTGGCAGCGCGCGGGCGTGACTTCGCCAAGGATGCGCACCGCCAGCCCGGGGCCGGGGAACGGCTGGCGATAAACGATTTCCTTCGGCAGCCCGAGTTCGAGGCCGAGTTCGCGCACCTCGTCCTTGAACAACCGTTTGAGCGGTTCGACCAGGGCGAATTTCATTTTCTTCGGCAGCCCGCCGACGTTGTGATGGCTCTTGATCATCGCGGCCGGATTGCCGGCAATCGGCACCGACTCGATCACGTCGGGATAAAGCGTGCCCTGGGCGAGAAATTTCGCCTTGCCCGCGCGCTGGGTCGCCGCCTGAAAAACCTCGATGAAGGTCTTGCCGATGATCTTGCGTTTGCGCTCGGGATCCGTCACGCCTTTGAGCCGGGACAAAAACAATTTCGAGGCGTCCTCGTACTGGAGCTTGAGTTTGAAATGCCGGCCAAACACTTCGCGCACGACCTCGGCCTCCCGGCCGCGCAGCACGCCGTTGTTGACGAAAATGCAGGTGAGCTGGCTGCCGATGGCCTTGTGCAGCAGCGCCGCCGCCACGCTCGAATCCACCCCGCCGCTCAGGCCAAGGATGACTTTTTCCGTGCCGACCTGCGCGCGGATGGCCTCCACCGCCTGCTCGGCGTAACTGCGCATCGTCCAGTTTTTCCCGCAGCCGCAAACGCCGTGCACGAAGTTGGCGAGGATTTCCTTGCCCCGCGGCGTGTGGGCGACTTCCGGGTGAAACTGCAGGCCGAAGAATTTTTTCGCCGGGAGTTCGATCGCGGCGTAATCGGAATTTTCCGAGGTGGCGACGGCCACGAAGTCCTTGGGCAGCCGGGTGAGTTTGTCGCCGTGCGAGTTCCAGACCTGGAGCTGGTCCGGCAGATTCTGGAACAGCGCGCAGTCGCCGTCCCGGATTTGAAGCGTGCCCTTGCCATATTCGCGCTTGAGTCCTTTTTCGACGCGGCCACCGAGAAATTTAGCCAGCAGTTGCACGCCGTAGCAGATGCCGAGCACCGGCACGCCGAGCTTGAAAATGCCCTTGTCCGGCAGCGGCGCGTCCGGGGCGTAGACCGACGAGGGGCCGCCGGAGAGGATCAGGCCGCGCGGGGCGAGTGCGGCAATTTCGCTTGCCGGCGTGTCATAACGCAGAATGACCGAATAGACGTGGCACTCGCGAATGCGGCGGGCAATGACCTGGGTGTATTGCGACCCGAAATCCAAAATGACAATTTGCTCAGTCATGTTACGAATAGGAGCGCAGTGTGTGCCTGCGCCGAGCGGTTTTGGCGAGACAATTCTGCACGAGGCGGAACGTTTTTGTGTCTCAAACACACCGCATAATTTCATTGACCCTTAAGCGGCGATGTGGTAAACAGCAGGTGCAATTCTCCGGTTTTTTACCGAGCGAAATTTTATGAAAACAATCACGAGTTTCCTGCTGGTGGTAGCTTGCCTGGGGGTCGCAGACCTCTGGGCCGGCGATTCGGCAAAATCTGACCTCACGCGCGAAGTCTTGCGCGGCGTACCGGCAGCGGAACTGCCCGCCAAAGCGGCCGGCTTGATCCAACACGCCAAAGCCGCCGATCAGGGAACCTTGACGGTCAAAGTGGTGAAAGCCGCGTTGGATTTGAATCCGGCCGCCGCCCCGGCGGTGGTGGGAGCAATTGCCCGCGCGGTTCCGGACATGGCGGCCATTGCCGCCGGCAGCGCCGCCGAGGTCCAGCCCAAACAAGCCAGCGCCATCGCGCGCGCCGCCGCCGCCGCCGCGCCGTCCAAGACCGGAAAGATCGTCACCGCCGTCTGCCGCGCGGTGCCGAACGACTACCGCAACATCGCCGTGGCCGTCGCCCAGGTCGCGCCGGATTCAACGAAGGAAATTCTCAACGCCGTTTCCGCCGCGCTGCCGGACTTGAAACCGTTCATCGCGCAATCGGTGGCCGGTTACGCCGGCAACGGTTTCTCGGTGGGCGCCGCGCTGGATCAAGCCGGACAAAGTTCCCAAGCCATTCCCGCCGGGACTTCAACGCCGCCTCCCGTGACCATGCCCCAGCCGGTTGGCTTCGCACGCGGGCCGGCCATTGGACCGCCGTATATTCCGCTTTCGGGCACGCCGACCAACGTCGTTCCCGGCAATGGCGGCGAGGTTCCGACCGGCGGTCGGGGTTACGCTGCGCCTTGAACTTGGAGCGGATCGCGCGAGGATGTGTCCGTAGTTGAATTGCCAAAAAAACGCGGTCGTGCGGTAGCCCAGAGATGAAAGATTCTGAACAAAAGCCGGAGCTGAAACCTGCTGGTTCCATGCCGCCACCGCGACCGCCTAGACGCACAGCGGTCGGTTTCGGCCCGGATTCGGATGATAATTCTGGAAAGATCAGACCCAAGAAGGAAACTGTAAGGATCAATTTACCACCTTAACTTGAAGCCGGTGTATCTGGCAAACGATGACGATGCTGCCTGAGAATAGATTCGTCAAATCGAGCCCAACGCGCCGGGGAAGACCAACCACGAGTGAGACATGGTCGCTCCGAACGTCAAAGCCAACCGAGATGGAACCAGCCCTTTGAGGGTATTCAATTCTTTGATTCTTCTTTTAGCGTTTCCCGTTGTTCCATGACCGCACTGGAGCCGACAGCCGCAGCCCTTTAGCTTGTGATTTCCGCGATGGGTTGAATTCACCCCTGCCCTTTCACATCCCAGGCGTCGCGCAGGCCGTCGCCGAGAAAATTCAGCGCCAGCAAGGTCGTCACCAGCACGCCGCCGGGAAACGCAATCAGCCACCAGTAAATGCGGATCGGATTGATCTGGTCCACACCTTCGGCGATCAACGAACCCCAGCTCGCCATCGGCGGTTGCACGCCCAGGCCGAGGTAGCTCAAAAAGGATTCGTAAAGGATGATCCCCGGCACCGTCAGCGTCAGATAGACGATCACCACGCTAAACACGTTGGGGATGATGTGCCGCACCAGAATGTGGAGCGGCCCGGCGCCCAGCACCCGCGCAGCCTCGACAAATCCGCGCGTCCGCAGCGAGAGCACCTGCCCGCGCACGATCCGCGCCATGGTCAGCCACGAGATCGCGCCAAGGCCGACAAACAACAGCACCACGCGCAGTTCCTTGGCCAGCGCCGGCGAGTGCTGGACCAGGCTGGAACTTTTCAGCACCTGCCCGGTCGTCGTCAGCAGCACGATCACGAAAATGATCGAAGGCAAGGAATACAAAACATCCACGATCCGCATCATCGCGCCGTCGAGACGCCCGCCGGCCAGACCGGCCACCGCGCCCCAGAACACGCCGATGACCAGGCTCACGCCCGCGCCGACCACCCCGACGAGCAGTGAAATTTGCGCGCCGTAGAGCACGCGCGAAAACACGTCGCGTCCGTGACCATCCGTGCCGAACCAGTGCCGCGCGCCGGGCGCGGCGAATTGGAAATCGGAAAGTTGGTCGGGGTCGTATCGCCGTGCCAGCGCCGCGCCGGACGGACCGGACAGGCTGACGAGTTTGAGTGCCACCGGCCACGCGGCGATCACCAGCAGGAGCGCGGCGAGAAACCACGCGGCGATCACCGCCGGCCGGTTTTTTTGGAACCGCCGCCACGCGCGTCTGCCCGGCGAAGCCTGAAGTTGAGAGTTGGAAGCTGAAAGTTGAGAACCGGAAGCCTCCACCGCGCCCGGCTGGCTCTCCACTTTCAAAACTAAACCCTCAATTTTTTCGTCATTCATATTTCACCCGCGGATCGAGCAGCAGGTAGGCGAAGTCCACGGTCAGGTTCAGACCGATCAGCAGCGCGGCGTAGAGCAGCGCCAAACCGACCGTCATCGGGTAGTCCAGGTTGACCGAACTGTTGATGAAATAAACGCCGATGCCGGGAATCTGGAAAAAATTTTCAATCACGAACGAGCCGGTCAGCAGGTCGGCGAGCATCGGCCCGGAATACGAAACCACCGGCAGGATGGCCAGCCGCAGGGCGTGTTTGAGCAGGAGCGCGTTTTCGCCGAGGCCCTTGGCGCGGGCGGCGGTGACGAACTCGCTTTGCATCGTGGTCAACATGCCCTCGCGGAGCAGCCGCGCGATCTTGCCCGAGTAATACAAGCCGAGCGCGATCATCGGCAGCACCGCGTGCAGCGGGGATTCCCACAGCGCGACCGGCAGCAACCGCCACTTGATCGCGAAGCCCATGACCAGGAGCGGCGCGATGACAAAGCCCGGCACGCACACCGCAAGCAGCGCGAAGAAACTGCCCGCGTAATCTTCCCAGCGCCCGCGCCGCACGGCGGTGTAATAACCGACCGGCAGTCCGACCCCCAGCGCAAACCCCAGCGCCAGCGTGCCGAGCAGCAGCGACACCGGCAGCGCCTGCGCGATCACGTCGTTGACCGTGTGGTTGCGGTATTTGAGCGACGGCCCGAAATCGCCGTGGGCCAGGTCGCCGAGATAGCGCAGGTATTGTTTCCTCAGCGGCTCGTCGAGGTGATACTTCGCCTTGAGGTTCCGCTCGATTTCCGGCGACGCCGGCGCGCGTTCGCGATCAAACGGCCCGCCCGGCGCGGCGTGGACCAGCGCAAACGCCAGGGCGCTGATGACCAGCAGCAGCGGCAGCGTGAAGGCAAGGCGGCGGAGAAAGTACATGGCTAAAAAGACTGCCGATCTTTTGAAACCGCCGTTTCTGTTTTATCCAGCCCCCGACTCTCGACCGCCGACCCTCGACGAATTTTGTAGATGGCCTGCAACGGATGCTGGTCAATGACGTTCGGCCAGATGCCCTGGATTTTGTTCGTGTCGAAATAATTCACGCCCACGTAAAAGAACAGCGGCACGACCGGCAATTCGTCGCGCACGAGCAGCGTCTCCGCCTCCTGGAAAAGTTTTTCCCGCGCCGCCCGATCGGTCTGCATGTTCGCGGAGCGGATCAATCCGTCGTAGCGCGCGTTTTTCCAGCCGGTGCGGTTGTTGCCGTTGTCGCTCGTGAACATTTCCAGAAACGTGTTGGCGTCGTTGTAATCGCCGATCCAGCTCGAACGCGACAGGTTGTAATCAAGCTGGTCCTGCGCGCTGAGATACACCTTCCATTCCAGCTGGCGCAACTCGATGTCGATGCCCAGTTCGTCCCGCCACATCTGCTGCAGCTCGACGGCAATCTTCTCGTGGATTTTCGCCGCGCCGCCGGTGGGCGCGTTGAACATGTATTCCGCGTGCGGAAAACCTTTGCCGCCGGGATAGCCCGCTTCGGCCAAAAGCCGGCGCGCGCGCGCCGGATCGTGGCCCAGCCCCTCCGGCGACCGGTAGTTGGCCGCGCCGTCGGGCACGAAATGCGACGCAGGCGGTTCGCCGCTGCGGGTGATGCGCTGGACGATCCGGTCCTTGTCCACCGCCAGCGCCAGCGCCTGGCGCACGCGCGGATCGTCGAACGGTTTGCGCGTGACATTGAACCTTACGAAATACGTGCCGAGGTAGTTGAAGGTGTGGAAATCCGGCCGTTGCAACAGCACGTCGAGCAATTCGGTCGGCACGAGTTCCTTGTCCCAAACGATGTCCGCCTGGCCGCGGTCGTAAAGATTGAGCGCGGCGTTGGGCGAACCGACGGGCAGAAAGTCAATGATCTCGGACCGCGTGTTGGCGGCGTCCCAGTAGCGCGGATTTTTGCGCAGGCGAATTTTGTCGTTCAGCCGCCAGTAAACCAGTTCGTACGGCCCGCTGCTTGGCAGCGGCTGCGCCTTGAGCCAGGCGTCTCCGGATTTTTCGATGGTCTGGCGCGGCACCACGCACAGGGTCGTGAAGGCGCACAGGTCCAGAAAAAACGCCGTCGGATGTTCCAGTTCGACGCGCACGGTGAACTGGTCCGGTGCGTGGACGCCGACTTGCGCGGCGTCCTTGATCTTGCCGGCGTTGAACGCCTCGGCGTTTTTCACGTAAAAAAGCTGGCCCGCGTAGTCGGACGCGGTGGCCGGATTGAGCGCGCGCAGCCACGAATACACCACGTTGTCCGCCGTGAGCGGTTCGCCGGTGGACCAGACCAGGTTCGTGCGGAGATGAAAGGTGTAAAGCCGCTGGTCGGGGGAAAGCTCCCAGCGCTCGGCCAGACCGGGAATCGGCCGGGCGGTCTGCGGGTCCAACCGCGTCAACCCGTCGAAGAGACCCTGAACGATGCGCATTTCCGCCTGCCCGGTGACGAGTCCCGGATCGAGCGTTTCCGGTTCCACGCCGTTGATGATGGTGATGTCCGCCGGCGGTTCAGGGTGGCAGCCGGCCACGAAAAAACCGCAGGCGCAGCAAAGCAAAAAGAAAATCACCCGCCATTGGCGCAACCACCCGGCTTCGCTTCGCTTCGGCGATTGGAAGCGGGGCGAGAACGGCGGGAGGCGGGGCATCGGTTATTTCTGCGGAGCGGACGCCGGGGCGGCGTTGCTTGCGCCAGCCGGAATGGTCAGGGAGAAGTTGGTGCCGGTGGCAGCGGCGGCGGGCGCGGGCGTTGGCGCCGGCGCGCTGGCGGTCGCGGCGGGCGGCGGCAGCAGCGGTTGATTCTGCTGCTCCAGCAATTGCTTCTGGAATTCCGAGCTGGTGCGGCGCGCGTAGCGGTTCTCCAACATGCCGATCCCCACGGCCAGCACGAAGAACGCGATGGCCGCGTATTTCGTGGCCTTGGTCAGGAAATTGCCCGAACCGGCGCCGAAGAGCGCGTCGGTCGCGCCCGCGCCGAACGCGAGGCCCGCGCCGGCATCCTTTTTCGGCAGTTGCATGAGCACCAGCAGCACCAGCATCGCGCACACCGCGAGCAGCACAAACGTCAACAGTCCAATCAGAAACGCCATAATTCTTTCAAATCGAGTTTTTAATAATGTCCGCGAAGCTCCGGGCTTCCAGCGAAGCCCCGCCCACTAGCGCGCCGTCCACGTCCGGCTGGCTCATCAGTTCCCGCGCGTTGGACGGCTTCACACTGCCACCATATTGAATCCGCACCTTTTTGGCAACGCTTTCGTCAAACATCTTTGCCAGCACGCCGCGGATGAACGCGTGCGCGTCCTGTGCCTGCTGGGTCGTCGCCGTCTTGCCGGTGCCGATGGCCCAGACCGGTTCGTAGGCCACCACGGTTTCCACCATCTGTTCCCTGGTCAACCCGGCGAGGCTGCCGCGCACCTGCGTCTCCAAAACCTTTTCCGTCTGGCTGGCTTCGCGTTCCGCCAGCGTTTCGCCGACGCACACAATCGGCTTGAGGGACGCCGCGTGGACCGCCGCCGCCTTCTTGGCGATCAGCGCGTCGGATTCCTTTTGGAACTGCCGGCGTTCGCTGTGGCCGAGGATGACGTAGCGCACGGAAAACTCCTTCAACATCCCCGCGGCGATTTCGCCGGTGAACGCGCCGAAATTGTTTTCGCTCATGTTTTGCGCGCCGAGCCGGAGGTTGGAGTCGAGCGCGGCCTTGGACACCTCGCTCAACGCCGTGAACGGCGGGCAGACGACGATGTCCACTTCCTTCACGTTGGCGAGTTCGATTTTCAAGCCGCGCACGAGGTCGAGCGCCTCGGCCACGGTTTTGTTCATCTTCCAGTTTCCGGCAATAATCAGTTTTCGTTCTTTGTTCATTTGAATTTTTTTAAACTGCGAATTAACGCGAAGGGACGCGAATTAAAATCGAACCGAGCGCCTATTTGACTTAAGGGAATTTTTCATTTGTAACGATTCAATGGCCTTCACCCATGACAAAAAATAGAATGCCGTAACCAATGATAGGAATCACCAGCAATGATAGGTACGCAGCGACCAAAGAGAACCACGCCAGCCGTGAAATTTCTTTTCGGTCGCTCTGTCGCTGCCTTCGGACAACGACATGCCCGCACGCAATCGCACCGACGCTTAAGATCAAACCGAAAGGGACACCAATTTCAACTAACCGAGTGCCGCAGGAAGCCAGTTGGATGAAACCTCCCGCTAAAGCCAAACCCAACGGTAAGAGATGATTCAACCTCCGTTGTTCAGTCGGTGGTGTGACTGATGTCCACATATACTTGTCGGCTAACATCTCTTTACTCGCGTGAATTGGCGTCCATTCGTGGTTATTTGTCCGACAGCGCCGCGACACCGGGCAGCACCGCGCCTTCCAAAAATTCCAAGCTCGCGCCGCCGCCGGTGCTCATGAAGGTCACCTTGCTGCCAAGGCCGGCCTTGTTGATCGCTTTCACGCTGTCGCCGCCGCCGATGATGCTTTTCGCGCCGCTCCTTTGCGTGGCGTCGGCCACCGCCTGCGCGACGGCGTTGGTGCCGGCGGCAAACAGCTTGTTCTCGAACAGGCCCATCGGACCGTTCCACAAAATGGTCTTCGCGCCCGCGACCTCGGCGGCGTACGCCTTGACCGTCGCCGGGCCGATGTCGAGGCCGGCCGCCTCGTCCGGGCAGTTCAGGTCCGCGCTCGTGCGCTGATTCTGCCATTCGATGATCGCCTTGCCTTTTTTGTCGAGTTTGTCGGTTTTGACCGGCGTGGCGACCACGTCGTCCACCGGCAAAAGAAATTTTACGTTCTTCGCCCTGGCCTTGGCCAGCGCGGAGTTCGCGGTGCCGGTGGCGTCCGGTTCAACCAGCGATTTGCCGGTTTTGTAACCCTGCGCGAGCCGGAAGGTGTAAGCCATCGCGCCGCCGATGAGAATCGTGTCGGCCTTTTCCAGCAGCCGGTCAATGACCTTGATTTTGTCGGAAACTTTCGCGCCGCCGAGAATCACCACGAACGGCCGCGCCGGTTTTTCGAGTTCATCGCCGAGGAACTTCAACTCGCGCTCCATGAGCAGCCCCGCCGCGCATTTGCCGCCCCGCTGGGCGACCACGCGGGCCACGCCTTCCGTGGAGGCATGGGCGCGGTGCGCCGCGCCGAACGCGTCGTTCACGTAAACATCCGCAACCTTCGCCAGTTTTTCCGCGAACGCGGGATCGTTTTTTTCCTCCTCGTTGTAATAACGGACATTTTCCAGCAGCAGCACGCCGCCGGGCGGCAGTTCGTTCGCGAGCTTCTCCACTTTTTCGCCGATGCAATCGTCGGCGAAATTCACCGGGCAACCGAGCAGTTCAGCGAGCCGGCCGGCAACGGGCCGCAGCGACATCGTCGGTTCGCGCTGGCCCTTGGGCCGGCCCAGGTGCGCGGTCAGGATCAGCCGGCCGCCCTGCTCGATGAGCAGTTTCAGGGTCGGCAGCGTTTCCCGGATGCGGGTGTCGTCGGTGATGGCCATCTGGCCGGCTTTTTCCTCCAGCGGCACGTTGTAATCCACGCGGAGGAACACGCGTTGGCCCCGGACGTTCAGGTCGCGAATGGTCAGCTTTGGCATAAAATCAAAATCCCAAAAACGAAGGTGGATGATAATCCAGCCTCGCGCTGAGTCAAAATCATTTCACGGAGATTTCCGGGGCAACCGTGGCGGGAGCGGGAGGCGGCTGAATGTGTCATCCGCGCGATTGAAACCAGCCCCTTCGGCCGAAAGAAAAAACTGTCCAAGCCCGCCGCGTTGGCTCAACAATTTCCGTGTGACACATGCTGCCGCCCAGGAACGCCATGCCCGGCTGACGGACGAAATCCGCCGGCACGACCACGCCTATTACGTCGAGGGCCGGCCGCTCATCACCGACCGCGAATACGACCAGCTTTTCCAAGAGTTGCAGGGGTTGGAGAAAACTTACCCCGACCTCGTCACGCCCGAATCGCCCACCCAGCGCGTCGGCGGCGCACCGAGCGAAAAATTTTCGCGCGTCAAGCATCTCGTGCCGATGCTCTCGCTCGACAAGATCGAGGCCAGCGATCATCCGACCAAGGACGAAGAGCCGGACCGCGACCGGCGGAACCGCGCCCAGGATGAACACACGCTCGCCGAGTTGCGCGCGTTTGACGCGACCATTCACAAACACCTCGGCCGCGACCACGTTCAGTACATCATCGAGCCGAAGGTGGACGGCGTTTCCATCAGCCTCCACTACCGCCACGGCAAGCTCGCGCTCGGCGTCACGCGCGGTGACGGCACGGAAGGCGATGACATCACGGCCAATCTCAAAACCGTGCGCGGCATCCCGCTGGAGCTGAATTGCAAAAAACCGCCCGCGCTGCTCGAAGTGCGCGGGGAGGCTTACATTTCCATCAAGGACTTCGACGCGCTGAATGCAAAATCTGCCGCTGAAGGTGAAAAATCATTTCCCAACGCCCGCAACGCCACCGCCGGCACGCTCAAGCAGCTCGATCCCAAGCTCGTCGCGCAACGTCCGATTCGCGCGGTGTTTTACGCGGTCGGTGCAGTGGACGGCATTGCATTCAAGACGCACTCCGAAATGCTGGAAACACTTGCCCGGTTTGGTTTGCCCACGCAAAAGCTATGGTGGGTTTGCGACGGCATTGAAGAAGTTTTGAAAATTTACCGCGAGAAAGTCGTCGCCCATTACGATGAGGACAAGGATCTGCGGCGCCAGTTGCCTTACGAGATTGACGGCATCGTGCTCAAGGTGAACACGCTGGCGGACTGGGCGCGCATTCCCGGCCGCAGCCGCGCGCCGGGCTGGGCCATCGTCCACAAACCCGTGCCGTGGATCACGCCCGCCGAAACGATTCTGAAAGCCATTACCGTGCAAGTTGGCCGCACCGGCGTGCTCACGCCGGTGGCGGAACTGGAACCGGTTTTTGTCCAAGGCTCGACGGTTGCGCGCGCCACATTGCACAACGAGGACGAAATCCGCCGCAAAGACATCCGCATCGGCGACACCGTGGTCGTGCGGAAGGCCGGCATGGTCATCCCGGAAATTTTTGAGGTGGTGAAAACCAAGCGTCCACCCGGTGCGCAGGAATTTGATTTGTTCCAGCACGTCGGCGGCAAATGCCCGGCTCCCGGATGTGGGGGCGCGATTGCAAAGGAGAAAATCTCAACTGGCGGAGGTGAAGAAGTCGCGTGGCGCTGCCAGAACATCGCCGGCTGCCCGGCACAGCTCACGCGGCGTGTGGAGTATTTTGCGCAGCGGAAGGCGCTGGACCTCGAATCGCTCGGCGGCATCGTGGCGGAAAAACTGGTGGAACGCGGCCTCGTCAAGGAACCGCTGGACCTGTTCGATTTGCAACTGGAGCAGCTCGGCAGACTGAATCTCGGCACGGACGACGAGCCGCGCGTGTTTGGTGAAAAGAACGCCACGAAAATTCTCGACGCGCTCCAGCGCGCGAAGACCGCGCCGCTCTCGCGTTGGATTCACGCGCTGGCGATCGCCGACGTCGGCGAAGCCACCGCCAAACAGCTTGCCGCCACGCACGAATCACTGGACGCGCTCGCCGCTTCCGAAGTCCTGCGCGACATCCGCGATCTTGGCGCGAAAGAAAGCGAGCGCGCCGAAATCAGCCCGCGCTCCCGCAAGAATCCGCCGAAGAACGAAGTCGAAAAAGCGAAACGCGAGCAGCGCGACGCGGAAATCAAGGCGGAGATTGCCGAAATTGAAACGCGGTTGGAAGCCGGCGGCTTGAAAGCGAAGTTGGCGGAAGTCGGGCCGGTGGCGGCGACGAGCGTGCTGGATTTTTTTGGGTCGCCCGCCGGGAAAAAGGTTCTCGCCAGTATCCGCGAATTGGGAATCAAGCCGGCGAGCGAAAAAGCCGCCATCACCGCAACGACGGCGGGAATCTTTGCCGGAAAAACCTTTGTGCTGACCGGCACACTGCCGACGCTGACGCGCGAGGAAGCCACGGCGAAGATCGAAGCTCTCGGCGGCAAAGTGTCCGGCAGCGTGAGCAGGAAAACAGATTTTGTTCTGGCGGGCGAAGAAGCCGGTTCCAAACTCGCCAAGGCGCAGGAACTCAGCGTGAGGATTTTGGGCGAGGCGGAGTTTTTGAAGATTAGCACCTCAGTTTAACTCTTCGGCTGGACAAGCTGATGAAGTGTGGTTTGCCCTCCTTTGTTAAGGTATTTTAGACTTTGCTTGAAATAATGCCCAACATTCATGGCCAGGTGGGCTGACCATTTTGGATTTGCTTCCCCTCTCATCCACGCATAGGCCGCCAGCGAATAGGCAAACATCTCTTCGGACATATATCCCAGTCTTGAAGTTCTCCATCCATGATGGCTATGACTCTGCCACTGTGAAAATTGGAACGCCGAATTTGCCGTAAAAATTCCGAGCCCAAGGAAAACGGTAATTAAATCCGTGAGATACTCGTGGTCTTTTTCCTCGTGCGAAATCCTCCCTCCCCCCAGCAAAATCACATGACCGAGTTCATGCGCAATTGTCGCCACCAAGCTGGTTGGGTTTTTGAACTGTGAAACATTTATGGCGATCTTTTTTCGCGTTTCCGAGGTCGTCTCGGAAAAATACAGCCCTGCCGCACTTGAAGAACGCCGCTCACCGTCAAGCTGATGTTTCGAGGCCATTTCTTCTTTGTCGGTGAAAAAATCCACTTCGATTAGTTGAGGGTTGACGTCCATGTAGGAACAAACACGCTGAACGACTTTTAAGACTGATTCCTCTGTGCCGTGGTACTTGTCGGGAAAGAAAGACAAGTTTGGCTCAATGGTCTGACGACTCAAGAAATAGTCTTCGCCAAATTCTTTGATCAGCCATTGTAAGGACTTTTCAATCCATTCTTGCTGCTCTCGGACCAGCGGCGTCTTTGGAGTTCCCCAGAACATTCGCTAATTGTCGTTAATCCACCTGGCTTTTCAACAAGAAGATTTCCCAAACCATTTTGCGCATCTCGCTTCTCGCGGATTGCCGATAAAACGACGTTTTTCAATAATCTGCTTCCAGAGCCAATGCTGCCCAAGTGCCGCCGAGTCAGTTGGAAAAAAGCCCGGCAGGGCGTGACAGCCAAGCTTCCCAAGACAAAATCCGTCCTGACGGCACGGCGGAGATCTCCGTTTCGGTCCGGCTTCCATTTCCAGCCGGAGGGAAGGCCGCGGCCTTTCCGCTAAATCGCGTGACCGGAGGGGAGCTTTGTTTTAGCCTCGCCCGCGGATGAATCGGGAAGCGTTGGATCAGTGGTGCGAGCGGGCCATTCTGGGCCTGGTGCTCGGCGTTTTGATGTTCGGACCGCTGGCCACCGGCGCGGTGCGCACGCCGGATTTTCTGGTGCTGCAGGCGCTCACGCTGGGCGTGATGGTTTTGTGGGGCGCGCGGCTCTGGCTGGTCCGGCGGCCGACGCTGCTCTGGCCACCGATCACCTGGGCGGTGCTGGCGTTCGCCGGCTACGGGGTGGCCCGTTATTTTACCGCCGATCTTGAATACGTGGCGCGGTTCGAGGTGGCGCGCGTGCTGGTTTATGGCTTCCTGTTTCTGGCGATCCTCAACAATCTGCACCGCCAGGAATCCATGCAGGTCATCCTGCTGACGCTGGTGTTTCTGGCCTTGGGCATTGCGTTTTATGCGGATTATCAGTTTTGCACCCATTCGAACAAGGTCTGGTCTTTCACCACTCCGTACGCGCATCGCGGGACGGGCACGTTCATTTCACCAAACCATCTCGGCGGATTTTTGGAAATGATCCTGCCGGTGGCGCTGGCCTGGCTGGTGGTGAGCCGCGCCAAACCGCTGCTGAAGATCTTTGTCGGCTATGCCGCGCTGGTGATCGCGTCCGGCATTGTCGTGACGATGTCCCGCGGCACCTGGATTTCGACGGGCGCCACGCTCGCCGTGTTTTTCGCCGTGCTGATTTTGCACCGCACCTACCGGCTGCCGTCGCTGGTGCTGCTGCTGGCCTTAATCGGGGCGGGAGTTTGCTTTTCTCCGCGCGCGGCGGTTTTCAAGGAGCGCTTTCGGCAATTGACCGCCGGAGACAGCCGCTTGAATGACGACGCGCGGTTCGATCTGTGGCGGCCCGCCTTCCAATTGTGGCGCGAGCATCCCTGGTGGGGCGTGGGGCCCGATCATTTCGACCACCGGTTCCGCGCCCAGCGCCCGGAAACCGAGCAGTTCCAACCCGACCGCGTCCACAACGATTATCTCAACACGCTGACCGACTGGGGCGTCGCCGGTGCGGCGCTGGTAGCGGCGGCGTGGCTGCTGCTTTCTGCCGGCGTGGCCAAAACCTGGCGGCGCGTGTCCGGCGCGCAACACGATCTGGGATCGCGCCTGAGCAACAAATTTGCCGTGGTGCTGGGCGGCACGCTGGGCTTGCTGGCGATCCTGGTCCATGCGGTCGTGGATTTCAATTTCCACATCCCCGCCAACGCAGTCGTGGCCATCACGCTCATGGCGCTGCTGAGCGGCTGCCGTCGTTTCGCCACGGAGGCGGACTGGCTCGCAGCACGCCTGCCGGTAAAAATCGCGCTGACTTTATTCCTGCTGACGGGGGTGTCCGCACTGGGTTGGCAGGGTGCGCGGGCCGCCCGTGAATACCGCTGGCTGGCCCAGGCGCGGCGCGCCGCCGAGGCTTCGCCGGAGCAAATTGCCGCCCTGGAAAAGGCATTTGTGGTCGAACCGCACAACGCCGCCACCGCCGGCGCGCTTGGCGAGGCCTGGCGTCGGCAGTTCTGGGACGATGAAGAGGACGCCAGCGCGACCAACGCTTTGCGGTGGTTGAAAATCAGCCAAACACTCGATCCCTACGATGGATATGGTTTTCTGCGCTACGGCCTGTGTCTGGACCGGCTCGGCCGCGCAACGGAGGCCGCGCCGTTTTTCGACGAGGCCGTGCGTCTTGATCCGAACGGATATTTCACCGCGGCCTATGGCGGCTGGCATTTTGTGCAAACCGGGGATTATGCGGCCGCCAAGACGTGGTTCGAACGCTCCTTGCGGCTGGGCTGGGAGGACAACCGGATCGCCGAAACCTATCTGCCCATCGTCACGGGGAAACTGCTCGCGGCGGCCACCAACGCCCCGGCCTGCGGGGTGGAATCAACGGAAAACCGCCGCGAATAGGCCGTCCAAGCGGCGGCGTTTTCCGCCGATAAATTCGGTTGACAAGCCCCGACCCGGATTTAGAATCGTCAGTAATTAACCGGATCGTCGGGAAACAAATAAAATTTATGAAAAACATTCGTCCGCTGCTCAGCTTGTGCGTGGCCGGCCTCGTGGCGCTGGGCTTTGCCACCGGTTTGCGCGCTCAGACTGTCGAGTTAGGCATCGCCAAGGTGGTTGATCTCAAAGGCGCGGCGCGTTACATGCCCGCCGGCACGGGGTCCTGGCAGACGCTCAAGGTGGGCGCCGTGCTCAAACAGGGCGCCGTGATTCAAACCGCCGACAGCTCCTATGTGGACTTGGTGCTGAACAATCCCGATGCGGCGACAGGCTTGGGCAATGTCTCCCCCGGCGGTGCCGGTGCTGGCGTGGGTGGTGGCGGTTCGGGTGCCAGCCCCATAGCCCATCACGAATTCAAGGTGAAACAAGATGCCATCCGCGTGCTTGAGAACTCGGTGTTGAGCGTGGACAAACTCACAATCACCCAAACCGGAGCCGATGCCGTAACGGACACCGAACTGGACCTGAAGGCCGGCAGCATCTTTGGCACGGTCAAAAAACTCGCCGCCACTTCGACCTACGAAATCAAGATCCCCAGCGGCGTCGCGGCCGTGCGCGGCACCATTTACTTCATCACCGCTGGCGGCGTGGTGGACGTGCTGACCGGCCAGGTGGTCATTTCGTACGTGAAAAACGGCGTGCCGACTGTGGTCACGGTGAATGCCGGCGAACAATTCAACCCGGCCACCGGCCAAGTCACGCCGATTTCCAATCCCGTGCTGGAGGAGTTGAGCGAAATTCTGCGCTGGCTGGGAATCAAGGGCCACATGACGGGACAGATCATCAACATTGACCACACCGTTTATCGAATATCGCCAACGCAGGGCAATTGACGGCCTTGTTTGATTGTCCATTGCGGCTGGGCCGCACTCCTTTCCACCCAGAGCAGGCTTGTCTTGCTCTGGGTTTCTTGTTTAGTTCGCGCCCGTGAAACTCAAGCCACTCCAGTCCGCTCCTGTCCTCATCACCGGTGGTGTGATTGCCCTTGTTGGCCTGGTGCGGTTGGCCGAGTCGGACTCGTTCGAGCGTTTGGAACGGATGACCTATGATTCGCGCGTGCGAGCCGCGCAGCATTTTCCCCAACCAGCGGCCGCCAATCTCGGCTTCGTGTTCATGAGCGATGACAGCATCGCCGCACTGAACAATGGGTCGTTGGGCTTTCGCTACGGGCTATACTGGCCGCGCCAGATTTATGGGCGGCTCGCGCGCGAACTGACCGCACAGGGCGCCAAGGCCGTGGCGTTCGACGTGCTGTTCCGCGAATTGCGGAAGGATCACGCGCAAGTGCCGGTGGCCACGAAGCAGTGGCCGGACCTGCCGGAATTCCTCACCGCGCTGCATCCCGGCCAGCCGCCGGCCAGTTATCAGGACCAAGGCGAGACCATCACACTCGCGGAATCGGATGAGTATTTTGCGTGGCAGCTTCACCGCTCCGGGCGGGCGGTGCTCGCCGCCGAACGCGACATCCTGCCGCACCCGCTCTTTGCCACCAACGCCAGCGCGCTTGCGGACGTTTACGCCGAGCGCGATCCGGATGGCGTGCTGCGGCGGGCCAAGGCTTTCGAGGTGGTGACGAACTGGCATTTTGCGTTCCGCCAAGTTGCCGCCGATCCGGGCTACCACGTTGATCTGGCCCGTGCCCGCGTGGAACCGGGCCAGATCGTGCTCCCGCGCACGAGCGACCTTGGTGACACGAATGTTTTGGCGGAGATCAAAGTGCCGCTGGACTCCGACGGTAATTTCTCCCTCGCCGATTTCGGTGGCGCAAAACTTCCACCCGGTGTGCCGCTGAAAGCGAAGCCCTTCGCCCTCCAGCGCCTTTGGCACATGGGCATCGTACTCGCCGCGCGCGAACTGCAACTCGACCTTGACCGGGCGGAAGTGGATTTGGACGCCGGTCGAATCACTTTGCGCGGAACGAACGGCGTGCAGCGGATTCTGCCCGTGGACCGCCACGGCTACTTCTACATCAACTGGGAACTGCCGCCCTCCGACCCCCGGCTCACCAAGGACTCGGTGGAAAGCGTGCTGGCACAAGACCTGGCCCGTTCGGCCGGCCAAACCGAGGGCCTGACAAACCGCTGGCGCGGCCGGCTGGCGATCATCGGCTCCAGTGCCACGGGCAACGACCTGACCGACCGCGGCGCCACGCCGTTGCAGGCGGACACACTGTTGGCGAGCAAACACTGGAACGTGGCAAACTCGGTGCTCACCGGACGTTTTGTGCGGCGCAGTTCGTTGACGGTGGATTTGCTGCTCATCGCCGCGCTGGGCATGCTCGCCGCACTGATCACCTGGCGGCTGCGCACCCTGCTAGCCTCCGGCCTGGTGGTGATTTTGCTCGCAGCCTACGCGGCGCTGGGCTTGTTTTTATACGTGCAATTCCGGTATTGGTTGCCGCTCGCCCTACCGTTGCTCGGCGCACTCCTGATGACTCACGTCTGCATTGTCACCTGGCGCGTGGTGTTCGAGCAGGCTGAACGGCGGCGCGTCCGGTCCGTCTTTTCTAAAATCGTTTCGCCGAACATCGTTCAGGAACTGCTCGGGGCCGAGAACTTGGCGCTGGGCGGCGCACGGCGGGAGGTGACGGTGCTTTTTGCCGACGTGCGCGGTTTCACCGAGTTCACCGATCGGAACCAGGACCGGGCGGCGGCATACGTGGAAGCCCACCAATTGACCGGCGCGGCGATGGAATCCTACTTTGACGAGCAGGCGCGAGACACACTGCTCACCGTCAATGCCTACCTTTCCCGCGTCGCCGACACGGTCAAGCATCATGCCGGCACGCTGGACAAATACATCGGCGACTGCGTGATGGCCTTCTGGGGCGCGCCGACGCCAAACCTCAAACACGCCGCCGCCTGTGTGCACGCCGCGATGGATGCCCAGCGCGCAATTTACGCGTTCAACCGGGAGCGGTTGGAACTCAACCAGCGCCGCGTGGCGGAAAATCCGGCGCGGGTCGCCGCCGGCTTGGAGCCGCTGCCGCTGCTGCCGTATTTGTTGCTCGGCACCGGCATCAACACCGGCATGGTCACCGTCGGCTTGATGGGCTCGGAGGCCCACATTTCCAACTACACCGTGTTCGGCCGCGAAGTGAACCTGGCCAGCCGATTGGAAAGTGTTTCCGGTCGCGGTCGTATCGTCATCAGTGAAAATACTTATGAACATCTGCGGCGCGACGATCCCGCCTTGGCGGCGACCTGTCTTCCGCTTCCCGTCGCCGCCGTCAAAGGTTTCCGCACGGCGGTGAAGATTTATGAAGTCCCCTGGCGCCCGCCCGGCTCCGTGCCGCTCGACACCGAGTTTGCCACCGCCGCCGATCCGGTAAAACCGGAACTCGATCCGGCCCGCAGAACTTAACGTGCCGCCAGCAGCGCCTGGGCGTGCTTGCGCGCCGCCTCGCTCTGCCCGCCGAGCATCCGGGTCAATTCATTCACCCGCTCCTTTTTGTCGAGCAACTGAATTTCCGAAATCGTCCGGCCTTCCCGGAGTTGTTTGGTCACGACGAAATGCGCGTCCGCGGCCGCCGCCACCTGCGGCAGATGAGTGATGCATACCACCTGCCGCTGCGCGGCGATCTGCCGCATTTTTTCGCCGACCGCGTTGGCGGTTTCGCCCCCGACGTTGGCGTCCACCTCGTCGAAGACCAGCACGGGAATTTCGTCCACGGCGGCGAGGACGGTTTTGAGCGCCAACATGACGCGGGCCAGTTCGCCGGAGGAAGCGATGGCGCGGAGCGGTTTGGCGGGCTCGCCTGGATTCGGAGCAAACTGAAATTCAATCGTGTCGAAGCCGGTGGAATTCAATTTCGGTTCGCCGCTCTCGTCGTTCGGGCGAAGCTCCGCCGTCGCGAGTTCGACATCCAGCCGGCTTTGCTTGAAGCCCAGATCCGCCAGTTGCCGGTTCACCGCCTTGGCGAGGGGCGGAATGGTTTTTTTGCGCTTCGCCGAAAGCTCCTTGCCGGCGCGGTGGATCTCCACGTCTAGCTTCGCCAGTTCCGCGTTCAGGCGGGCCAGTTCGGCGTCGCGCTGTTCGAGCGTTTGCAATTGGCCCCGCGCGGCGTCGCCAAACGCAATCACCTTGGCGAGTGTGGCGCCGTATTTGCGTTTGAGCGAGTGGATCAAGTTCAGCCGCTCCTCCAGTTCGGCGAGCCGCTCGGGATTCAGGTCCACCTTGTCGAGGTAACGGGAGAGGCCGGACTGCAACTCACGCAGCGTGCCGCCCGCCTGCTCGTGGAGCACCGCCAGCTCTTCCGCGCCGGCGTCAATCCGTTGCAGTTCCTGCAGCGTGCGACCGAGGATCCCCGCTTGGGTCAGCAGCGATTGTTCGTTTTCGGAAAGCAGGTCCAGCGCGGCCTGGGCGAGTTGGAGCAGTTTCGCCGCGTTGCTGGCGCGCTGGTGTTCCTGCTCGATTTGCGCCTCCTCGCCGGGCTGGAATCGCGCCGCGGAAATTTCATTCACCTGGAAACGCAGCAGGTCCAGTTGCTGCGCGTACGTTTTTTCATCCACGATCAGCGCGGTTTTCTCCCGCGCCACCGCCGCGCGCCGCCTCACGAGACCGGCGAAGCCTTCGCGCTCAGTTTCAAGTCCGCCGAAGGCGTCGAGGATGGCCAGTTGCTTCGCCGGATGCAGCAGCGATTGGTGCTCGTGCGGGCCGTGGATGTCCACCAGCCATTCGCCGAGCGCGGCCAGCGCGGCGAGCGTGGCGGGCGACCCGTTGACGAACTGGCGGTTGGTGCCGGCGGCGGTCAACGCGCGTTTGAGGACGAGTTGGTGGTCCTCGCACGGTTCGAGGCCGTTCGCTTCGAGAATACTTTTCAGCGGTGCTCGCAGGCGGCCAACGTCGAACACCGCCTCGACCGAGCAGCTTTCGCTGCCGCTGCGGATGAGCGCGCGGTCGGCGCGTTCGCCCAGGATCAGGTTGAGCGCACCGATGAGGATGGACTTGCCGGCGCCGGTTTCACCGGTGATGACATTGCAACCCGGCTGGAGGTCCAGCGTCAGGTCCGCCACCAGGGCGAGGTTTTTGATGCGCAGTGTCGTGAGCATGGTAACAGCGACGGAACTGACTTTGCGGATTGCCGCGCCGTTCGGCAAATCGAAAAAGCGGTGGCCGTGGACCGGCGCGGTTCCGCGCTTGCCCGTTCGTCCCCGCCGGACTAATTTTCCGGACCGTGAAGAAACCACACCGCCCGGAAATTCCGCGCAAAACGATTTACCGCCTGTCGGTGTATCTGCGCTGCCTCGCGCGGCTCAAGGACAACAACCAGCACACCGTGTCCAGCGAGGCGCTGGCCAAGGTCGCGGGCGTGAAGCCGACGCAACTGCGCAAGGATCTCGCGTATTTCGGTCAGTTCGGCACGCGCGGACTGGGTTACGACGTGGCCGAATTGTCCACGATGATTTCCGACGAACTCGGTACGACGAGCCTGCAGCCGGTCATTCTGGTCGGTGTCGGCAATCTCGGCCTGGCCCTGCTCTCCTACCGTGGTTTTGAGAAGGAAGGCTTTGAAATCGTGGCCGCCTTCGATGCGGATCCCGCCCGGCCGCGCGACAAAAAAATCGCGCAGCCGCTGCTGGAGATGGAAGGGTTGCCGGAGTTCGTGCGGAAGAATGGTGTGAAAATGGCGATCCTGACCGTGCCTGCCGAGGCCGCGCAGGCCGTCGCCAACCAACTGATCCAGGCGGGCGTCGCCGGCATTTTGAATTTTTCGCCGATCGTGCTCACTGTACCCGAGGAAGTGATGGTCAACAGTGTGAACGTCGCCATCGAACTGGAGAACCTGAGTTATTTCATTCAAGAATAAGCGGCTGACTCCAGGCTGGCGAGGTTCTGGGAATCCTACTTCCCTCTGCCAGCCGCTTTCGCCTGGAGCAAAGTCCGGGCGCGGGCCATGGCTTCTCCAATGTTGCCACAGACGTTCTCGTTGCCGATGCGGTCAAAAAACCCCGCCTTCACCATCGTGAACATTGGCTGCGTGTGCGGTCCGCAGAGAATGAGGTGCTTACCGTGAGCTCGAAGTTTTTCATATAGGTCCTCCAGGGCGTTCAGGCCGGTGGCGTCCATCGCCAGCACTTCGCGCATCCGCAGCACCAAAATCTCCGGCTCCTGGCCCGCGCGCTGCAGGGCCGTTTCGAGCTTGTCCACCGCGCCAAAGAAAAACGCGCCGAACAGGCGAAAGACCAGGACGCCCTCGGGCACGCGGGTGCCCGAGGCGGCCAGCCCCCCCTCCAGCTCGGCGCTCGGATCCGTGGCGGTGATTTGCGTGGTTTCGGAAATGCGTTTAATGAACAGCACCGCGGCGAGCACCATGCCGACTTCCACGGCCACGGTGAGATCCACCAGCACCGTCAGCGCGAACGCGGTCAAAAAAACCGCCGCGTCGCTCTTCGGCCATTTCGGCAGGCGCTTGAACATGTGCCACTCGCCCATGTTGTAGGCGACGACGACCAGCACCGCCCCGAGTGTGGCGAGCGGAATGAATTTGGCCACGGGCGCCGCCACCAGGATGATGATCAGCAGCACCGCGGCGTGAATGATCCCGGCCACCGGTGTCCGTCCGCCATTCTTGACATTCGTCGCCGTGCGGGCGATGGCGCCCGTGGCCGCGATGCCGCCGAAGAGCGGACTGAGGATGTTGGCCAACCCCTGCGCGATCAGCTCCTGGTTGGAATCATGGTGGTCATCAATCATGCCATCGGCCACCACGCAGCACAGCAAGGATTCAATCGCCGCCAGCAGCGCAATCGTCGTCGCCGGACGCACGAGATTCTGGAGGTTGTGCCAGTCAAAGGCGGGAAGCTGCATCGCCGGCAAGGCTTGGGGGATGCCACCAAACCGACTGCCGATGGTGTCCAGTCCAAGCTGAAACGGCAAATGAATCCAATCCGCCTGCACGATCCAGACCAGCGCGGTGCCGAAGATCATCGCGATGATGGAACCGGGCACCCAACGGCCCATTTTTTTCGGCCAGACCTTGATGATGGCCAGCGATGCCACCGCCACCCCCAGCGTCGGCCAGTGGATTTCACCGAGGTGGGTGAAGAAAACATGGATTTTCCCGATAAACTCCGCCGGCATGGGTTGTGCCAGTTTCAACCCGAAAAAGTCCTTGATCTCCGTGCTCATGATGAGCACCGCGATGCCGCTCGTGAAGCCAACCGTCACCGGATAGGGAATGAACTTGATCATGGTGCCAAGCTTGGCGAATCCCATGATGAGGAGGATCACGCCGGCCATCAGTGTGCATACGGCGAGATTGCCCGCGCCGTATTGCTGGTAAATGCCGTAGAGAATCGCGACAAAAGCGCCGGTCGGGCCGCCAATGGCCACGCGGGAGCCGCCGAAGGCCGAGATGATGAAGCCAGCAATGACGGCGGTGAAAATGCCGGCCTCCGGTTTGACGCCCGAGGCGATGGCGAAGCCCATCGCCAAGGGCAGCGCCACGATTCCCACCGTGATGCCAGCCACCAAATCGGCGCGAAACTTCTCTGACGTGTATCCTTTCAGCGCGTCCACCAGTTTCGGGCGGAAGGAAAACGGATTAATCATAATCAGGGTTCAAACGGCCTTCGACAAAATTGTTCCAGCATTCTGGCATGGTGCGGCAGGCGGTGGAGAATTCAATTCTTAAGTTGAAACCAGGATGGCCCCGCGCCGGTCGTTTCCGCCCGACGATTGAAAGCCAAACCTGACCAGCTTCTTCTTGAAGCGGGTTGTGTTTCAGGATAACCAGCGTTGTGATTTTGACCGCCACCCAGTCTGGGCAGAGATGTTCAGCGGTAAAGCTCGTCGCGAGCCGACGTCCCCTCGTCATCGGGCATCGCGGTTGTTGCGCGCGTGCGCCGGAGAACACTCTGCCGTCCTTCGAGTTCGCGCTTGATGCCGGCGCGGATCTGATCGAACTGGATTACCAGCACAGCCGGGACGGCGTGCCGATGGTGATTCACGACGCGACGCTCGACCGCACCACCGATGCGCGGAAAAAATGGCGGACGGCACGAATCAAGGTTGCAGACAAAACCGCCGCCGAAATTCAACGGCTCGACGCCGGAAGCTGGTTTGATGAGGGTTTTTCCGGCGCGAGAGTGCCGCGCTTGTCCGAGGCGCTGGAGTTTATTTGCAGTCATGGCGGCGTTGCCTTGATCGAGCACAAATCCGGCAACGCCGAAACACTTGCAAAAATTCTGCGCGCCGGAAACTGGCTCAACCGGGTCATGGTCATTTCCTTCGATTGGCAGTTTCTGTGGGAATTTCACGCGCTGGTCCCGAAGCAGATTGTCGGTGCGCTCGGCCCGCCGATTTGCCTGGCCGGCGGCGCGAAGCCACCGGTGCGCTCCGGCAGAATGAACGCCTCTTGGTTGGACGAACTCGCTCCCACCGGCGCCCGGATCGCGGTTTGGAACCGGAGTGTTTCCCGACACGGCATCGCGCTGGCACAGCGGCGTGGCTTGCGGGTCTGGATTTACACCGTCAACCGGCCCCGGCAGGCGCGACAACTTTTGGAAATTGGCGTGGACGGGCTCATCACCAACGATCCCGGACGGCGAAGCAAGTTCCTGGACGCGCACGCTTGATCCCGATTTTGATCAGAGCGCGATTTCGGCAATGAAGTCGTGATCGCCGGCAAGTTGCCGCACTTTGAACCCGACTTTTTTGCTGACACGTTGCATGGCGTGGTTGTCGGCCATGATGACGGCGGAGATGCGCGTCAGTTTTTCGTCGCGGCCGACATGCACCAGCCGTTTCAGCAGTTCCGTGCCCAGCCCCTGTTTCTGCCACTGATCGCTGACCAGCAGTGCAAACTCGGCCTCGCTCCGCCCGTGGGCCTTGCTCAACCGACCGACGCCGAGGATGGCGCGCTCGCCGCCCTTGGGCTTCGACTCGGCGACCAGCGCGATTTCGCGGTCGTAGTCGTTGAAGCAGATGCGCGTCAGCCGTTCGTGAGCGATGCGCTGATCCAGTTTCAACTGGCTGAAGTAGCGGTGATAAACACTTTCCTCGGACAGCGTCTGATGGAATTTGACCAGCAGCGGCTCGTCCTCGGGCCGGATCGGGCGCAGGGTGATGGTCGCGCCGGATTTCACTTTGCACCGGGAAATATACCGCATCGGATATGCGCGAATGGCGAGTTTTGGCAGTTTGTGCTCGGGCGTCTTGGGGTCGTGCAGGATGACGCGGGCGTCCAGCGCGACCAGATGTTCGGCGGAGGCGAACAGCGGGTTGATGTCAATTTCTTTGATCCAATGCTGTTCGGCGACCAGCTGGCTGAAGCCGACCAGAAGTTTTTCCAGCGCGACGAGATCCACCGCCTTGCGGCCGCGCACACCTTTGAGCGCCTGATAAATCTTTGTCGTTTCCATCAGGCGCGTCGCCAGCGTGGTGTTGAGTGGTGGCAATCCCAGCGCCTTGTCTTTGAACACCTCGACCAGTTGTCCGCCCATGCCGAAAAGGAGCACCGGCCCAAATTGCGGGTCAATGCTGCTGCCCAAAATGAGTTCGTAACCCTCGCTCAACTTGATCATTTTCTGCACGGTCACGCCCTGGAAATGTTCCGCCCCGGCTTTCTCGGCGCAGGCGGTCTTGATGGCATTGAAAGCGTGCTTCACTTCGGCTTGGTCTTTCAAATTCAGTTGCACGCCGCCGACATCGGTCTTGTGCGTGATCGTCTCGGAATATAGTTTTAGCACGATCGGAAAACCGATTTCGTCCGCAAGCTTGGCCGCCTCGGCGTCGGTCTTTGCAATCTTCGTGACGACCGTGGGAATGCCGTAACAGCCGAGCAGTTCCTTGGATTCGGCCTCCGTCAAAATGGTTCGACCGGTCTGCTTGACGGTCTCGAGCAACGCGTGGGCCTTGGCGCGGCCGGATTCGAGATCGTCCGGCGTGGCCGAGGGCAGCGGCGTTTCGTAGAGCGAGCGGAGATTTTCCGAATAGCGCCACATCTGGCTAAACACGCGCGCCGCCGTGTCGGGATACGGAAAGGTCGGAATCCCGGCGGCGTTGAGAATCTGTTCGCTGGCGGCCACGTCCTTGCCGCCCATCCAGCTCGCGAGCACCGGCTTGCCTTCGATGTGGCCGAACGCCTTGAGTTTCTCCGCCGTGCCGGTGCAATCGGTCATCGCCTGCGGCGTGAGAATCACCAGCAAACCGTCGCTGTTGGGATCGCGGCCGGCGATTTCCAAGGTCTTCGCATAAACCTCCGCGCTGGCGTCGCCGAGGACATCCACGGGATTGTTGTGCGACCAGGCGGCGGGGAGGATTTTGTTCAATTCCTCAATGGTGCCCCTGGAAACTTCCGCGAGCGCGCCGCCGCTGGTGATGAGGGCGTCCGTCGCCAGCACGCCCGGGCCGCCGGCGTTGGTGATCATGGTCAAACGATTTCCACGCGGACGCGGCTGGCGGCCGAGCACTTCCGACATGTAAAACAGATCCGAAATGTTGTTCACGCGCAGCACGCCGCAGCGCTTGAACGCCGCGTCCAGCACGTCGTCGCTGCCGGTCAGCGAACCGGTGTGCGACGCCGCCGCTTTTGCCGCCCCGGCGGTGCGGCCGGGTTTGATGACGATGATCGGCTTGGTCAGCGCCACTTCGCGCGCCGCGGAGAGAAACGCGCGGGCGTCGCCGATCGTTTCCATGTAAATGACGATGCTCTTGGTATTCGGATCGTCGCCGAGGTAATAAATCAAATCGCCCCAGCCCACGTCGAGCATCGAGCCGATGGAAATGAAGGCGCTGAAGCCGACATTTTCCTTCAGGCTCCAGTCCAGCACGGCGGTGCACAGCGCGCCACTCTGACTGAGGAAGCCGACGTTGCCGGGCCGCGCGATGGTGGTGGCGAACGTGGCGTTCAGGCCTTTTTGCGGCATCATCACGCCCAGGCAGTTCGGACCGACGATGCGCATGCCGCCGCGCCGCGCGTCAGCCAGGATTTGCTTTTCGAGCGCCACCCCTTCGGGACCGGTTTCCTTGAAGCCGGCGGAAATGATCACCGCGCCCGGCACGCCCAGCTGGACGCAATCGTGGATGATGCCCGGCACCGACTTGGCCGGCGTGCAGATGACGGCAAGATCCACTTTCTCCGGCACGGCGGCAAGGGTCGGATACGCCTTCACCGAAAGCACGGACGGTCGTTTGGGATTGACCGGATAGACGACCCCTTGAAATCCGCCACGGCCGAGGTTCTGAAACACCGTGCGGCCGACGCTGCCCGGATTTTCCGTGGCGCCGATCACGGCGATGGACTTCGGCGCGAAGATCGCGTCGAGCGGGTGGCGGCGGGCGTGGAAGATGTCATGCGCAGATTCGACGCGCGGGTCGGAAGCAGTAGTCATCGTCGGCATAAAAATTTAGCAAAGCGATGGCGTGTGCGACCGCTCCGCTACGGCCAATACTGCATCCTGCAACCGTCACGAACTGCACTCCCTTTGGCAAAAAACCCTCTTTTTTTGCAGGTAGGAAAAACCAGCCGAGGTATCTCCGCGTCGTTTTGAAATCGTGTTAACTTTCGGCTACTCGTTCAGACCCCAGTCTTCGGGCTGGGGCGCGGGGCGCTGGCCGGTGGGTCCGGCTGCGTGGTCGTGAGCCCCGGGAAGTTCGCGCAGAAAAAAATCCATGCCGGCGCGGGTGGCCGCTTCCTTCAGATATGAATGTGGCTGCGTGGTGCTCACCAGGCCCGTTCCGGCCTGGCCAAGCAGGGCCACCAAAGCCGCGGTCTGCCCGCGTTTTTCGGGCACCCACGCCTCCACCCATTGCTTGACCTCTTCGCGTAACTCCGCGTTTTGGCGCGCGGCAACAATGATCAAATCCGCCTCCACGGCTTCCGCCACGGCACAGTGACTTGCGGGTTCGTTTCGCAACAGGTCAAACTGCCAGAGGCAACTGCGCAGCTCCACTTCGCTTCCCAGTTTGGACGCCAGCAGTTGGCACACCTCCATCGCACGCGCGCTGGCCCCCGTGTCCTCGTACACCGCCACGACGTTGAAGAACGAACGCGGTTCGGCAGCACGGGCGACGCTGGATTTTTGAGTCTTCATTGCGCATAATAATACTCCACCGATTCGAGGAGAAGTCAACCCGAGCCCTGTGATTCCACCCACTGAACTGCGACGCGCACCAGGTCAGTGGCCGTTTTCACATCCAGCTTGGCCTTGATCTTGGCCCGATGCACTTCAACGGTTTTGACACTCAGATGGAGTTGCACGGCAATTTCCCGGGTGCCCTTGCCCAGCCCGATCAATTGGAACACCTCAAACTCCCGGTCGGAAAGGCGCTCCACCGGCGAGCCACCAGCCCCAGGCCGATGGCCGGAGAAAAGTTCCAGAATCCGGGCGGACATTTTTTCGCTGACATAAATCTGCCCGGCAAGCACCTGGCGAATCGCCAGCAGGAGCTTGCGGCCGCCCTCCTGTTTCATGATGTAGCCGCGCGCGCCCGCCCGCAGCACGCGTTCCGCAAACAGCGCCTCGTCGTGCATGGAAACCACCAGCACGGGGAGGTCCGGATGCATTGAGCGGAGATCCTTGATCAGTTCCAATCCGTTTTTATCCGGCAGGGAAATGTCCGCCAAGACCAGTCCCGGAGGCCGGGCGCTGGCGTTCTCCAGTGCTTGGGCGGCAGTATCAGCCTCGCCCGCCACGCACAAGTCCGGTTCGTTGGCAATCAACAGCGCCAAGCCTTGGCGCATCATCGGGTGATCGTCCACAATCAGGATGCCCGTTTTGGCCTTGGCGGTTTGGCGCGGCGAAGCCGATTTGCGTTTCATCTTCATTTCTGCCGGTGGCCCCGCTGGATCAAGCATGTGACAATCGCGCCGCCCGTCGCGGGATTCTCCAAAGTGAGCGTGCCACCAATCATGCCGGCGCGCGATTGCATGATGCGCAAACCCATGCCGTTTTTTTTAGCCACGGATTTGGGAAAACCAACGCCGTTGTCGCTCACCATCAGGACGAGTCCGGCGCGGGCTTGTTTTAATTGCAACACAATCCGGGTCGCCCGGCCATGCCGCAGGGCGTTCGAAACAGCCTCCTGGGCGATCCGAAACAAATGCGTGGCCACCGCCGGGTCCGCGATCCGCACGGATTCCGGCGCGGTCAGGAGGCAGGTGACGCCGAAAATTTTCTCCGTCGCGAGGGTCAGTTCCGCCAGCGCGGACCGCAGGCCCTCGGATTCAAGCGTGACCGGGCACAGTCCCCGCGCCAGCAACCGCGTCTGCGCAATGGCCTCGCGCACGAGCCGTGCGATCTCCCCGGCTTGCGCGGCGGCGGGCTTGGACTTGGGCGCGAGTTGTTGTGCCAGCGCCTGGCTCATCAATTCGATGCCGGCCAGTTGCTGGCACAAACCGTCGTGCAAATCCTGGCCGATGCGCCGCTGCTCGCGGTCGCTGATTTCGCGGATTTCCTTCTCCAGCCGCTTGCGCTCGGTGATGTCGCGGATGAAACCGGTGAATATCCTTTTGCGCGCCAACCGCACCTCGCTCACCGACAGGTCAATGGGAAACAACGAGCCGTCCTTGCGGCGCGCCACGACTTCCCGGCCGATGCCGATGATTCTCGCTTGGCCCGTGCGGTGATAGTTCGCCAGATAGGCATCATGCCGTTCGTGGTGCGGCGAGGGCATGAGGAGGTTGACATTTTTGCCGGTCACCTCGCTGGACCGGTAACCAAAAGCCCGTTCCGCAGCCGGGTTCATGGATTCGATGCGGCCTCGTTCATCAATCGTGATGATGCCCTCCACCGCCGTATCCAAAATGGCGCGCAGCCGCTTTTCGCTGTCCGCCAGCGCGACCCGCGCTCGTTGGTGTTGGCGGCTCATGGCCTGGTAACTCGGCTCACCGGGGGAGAGCCGCGCCGCCGGCCGGGTGGTTGGAATACGCTCGTGTTTTTTCATCCGGAACGAACGCAGCATCCCGGATTGTCTGCAAAAATCCAACTCTCATTTGTGACGCAGTGGGCAAGAGAAGCCCGCCCGATCCGTCGGGGTGGCGGACCGGGCGGGGAGGGGGAGCGCGCCGTGGACGGTCGCTCCGGGGGAATCGGTCAATGGCCCAGCAACTGGGCACGGTATTCCGTCGGCGACTGGCCGAGGATTTTTTTGAAGACCCGGTTGAAATGGGTCAACGACTGGAACCCGACTTCAAAGGCGATTTCGCTGATGCGCAGGTTCGGGTTGAGCAGCAGGTTTTTGGATTTCTCGATGCGCACGCGGGAAACATAATCGGTGAAGTTGATGCCGGTGACGCGCTTGAAAATCTTGCAAAAATAAAACGTGCTGGTGTTCACGGCCTTGGCGACCTGGCCGAGCGAGATCGCCTCGGCGAGATTCTCATGGATGTATTCCTTGGCGCGGAGGATCACCGGCGGCTCGGAGTTTTCCTGCTGCATCACCACCTGGTTGCTCAGGATCGAGAGGTGCTGCGCGAAAATGCTCAACAACTTGACCACCGCCGAGTGGTGGGCGAGGGAAACAGTTTGCGTCGCGAAAAACGCCTCGCGCAGACTCTCGCGATCCACGCTCACGCCCCAGTCGGCGACGAGTTTGGCCGTGCGTTCGAACTGCGCCGCCGTCGGCTTTTTGCGGAAGATCTGGCCGGTCTGGAGAAAACCGATCAAGCGATCGCCCAGCCGGATCGGCACCGCGATGTCGCACAGCCCCGCCGGGCAGGTGACCGAGTGCGCCTCGAAGGCGGCGCTGTGTGCGAGCTTTTCCTGCACCTGCATGCAGGCGGCGCAGGCGCGGCTTTTCTGGGCGAGCATCTGGCAGAAGGGATTCTCGTGGTGCTTGCCATGGAACGGCAGCTGCCACGACTCCACCGGGCGCAAGGCCAGCGGCAGGTTCGTCGCCTCGCTGAAGGCGCGCTCGTAATCGTGGTAAATCTTGGACGCCGCCAGCGCCTCGATCAGGGACCGGTTGCTGTTCCCGTTGCCGTTGGCGGCGGGCGCCGCGAACGGGTTCCGGGGCCGCAGCGCCGCCGCGCCCTTGGGCGCCAGCCCGCCACCCCGCGCGCCGTCCGCGCAGCCCCGTCGAATTCCCGCCCGGCCGACCGGGCTGGCCATCTCCTGCCGAACAAATGTTGTTTGCATGAGGCCAAATTAGGTTGATTAGCTCCACCCCACAATTGGGGCGGTCCCTGATTAGTTCTGGGTATGAATCCCTAGCGGGATAGGGGAAACCCCTATCCCGGGGTGTGAGCCGCCGGATGCGGCGCGGGGCTGGCGGGCCGTAGGCGGTGGGTTCGGCCAAGCCGCCCTTCCGACGGAGCTGCTCGTAAGGCGAGGGAAAATACTCGAAAGAAATCTCCGCAGCACAAACCATTTTGCACGTCCCTCTGCGCGAGAAGGAGGTTCCAAATTCACCAACCCGCGTGGAAACTGGTACCGTCAAGTTGGCCGTGCCTACAGCATTCTCGCCACGACCAATTTCCAAAGCTGGACCAACCTCGGCACAATGCAGAACTCCAACGGCCTGCTGGAGTTTCCCGATCCCATGACAACCAACTACCGCAGCCGGTTTTACCGCGCCTTACAACAGTGAACAAATCGAACTGCGTGTCTATTTCGTCCAGCGCGCTGGTTTCCAAGCTCCGGCGAAGCGACAGCGCGGGGCGGCAGACTCCCATGAAGCTCCCGCCGTGTTTGGTAGGAACGCGTTCCACCGCGTTCCCCTTATTCTCGGAAAAGTCAGGGACGCCGTGGAACGCGTCCCTACCAGAGTCAGTTCCACGCGCGAAATATTCGTTTCGGGGAATTTCACCCCGATTGTGGATGAAGCTGCCGCCCCGACGGGGCCGGCGATCCTTTTGCGTTTGGTTCTACCAAGAATCCGCTCCTGACGGTGTCAGACACAGGAAATTTATTTTTTACAAAACTATTCGCAATTTATTTGATTGTGACACTGTAGCTCCGGCCTTCTCATACCATTCAACCAGCTTTTTTTGATAAGACTTTTCGTGTGCGACAACGCAGCCTTCCACAAATTTATAGCCATCTTCCTTCCAGTCTTGGCAAACCAATTGAAAAATCATGCTTCCAATACCAATACCACGATATTTCCTTTCAACCTCAATATTGCGAAGTTCCATTATCACATTATCGCGTGGCTCAAACAGAATATCTCCAACATAGTCTTCAGCATTCCAAAGAGTATATCGCCAGCAAAGTCCTTGATGCCTTGTCAGTTTTGCAAGAATTTGAACCCCTGTGCGTGAACAAAAGTTGAGCAGTTGTTTCATTTTTCCGTCACGGATCAGCGCAATCGAACCACCAAATAAAAGATAGTGTTTTGCTATTCTGCCCAATTAGCCTCGCCAGCATCCTCCAGATCGGCAGATACCAATGCCGCACATGCCAAATAATTACACAGCTCCTCACCAACCTTAGCTATTAGGAATCCGTCTCCTTCCTTCCGAGGATGCAATGTGACCTCCCCTCCATATCCGATTTTCTCAAGAGCCCACAGACCCAAGAGTTCTAAATTCACCGATCCACTCGATCTTTTCATGTTGATAAGGAGCTTCGATAGTTTCTTAAATTCAGCGAAGACCGAATAGTGTCCAAGAGCATGAAATTCGTCTGGGAGCGCTTTGAGAATGGATTTATATTCGCTTTCAGAAGCTCTAGTAAAACTGTTCGTCATAATTGCATATGTGTAGAGCGCTCCAAATACATCTATCCAAGCACTGCTTCCATCACGAATGTTGATCTTCGTGACCGTCAACTCCGCCTTACTTGCGCCTGCATTGGAAGCGAGATAGAGAGCAGCTTTTGCTATTCCTCGCGCTTTCTTTTTTGCTCCATTGGAAAAAAAAGAGAACATAATGTAGCACCGTTTACGGCCACCTCGCCTCAGAACAAGCGGATATACTCTTGGATGCGTTATTGTAAAAGTTTGCGGCTTCACCCATAAACCGGCCCAAAGTTTTCACACGCGCGATAATCCGCCGCTTGCGGTTCCAGCGCGCCGAACAGATTCCACGAACTCGGGCGGAAGATTTTTTCCCCGGCCACGTTGTGCATCGCCACGGGAATCCGCAGCAGCGCCGCCAGCGAAATCAAATCCGCGCCCACATGCCCGTAGCTGATCGAACCGTGGTTCGCGCTCCAGTTGTTCATCACGGTATAGACATCGCGGAACGCGCCCGTCCCCGTCACGTTCGGCGCAAACCACGTCGTCGGCCAGCTCGGATTCGTCCGCTCGTCGAGCGCCTGGTGAACTTTCGCCGGCAAATCCACCGACCAGCCTTCGGCGATTTGCAGCGCGGGACCGAGGCCTTTCACCAGACTGATGCGGCACATCGTCATCGGCATCCCGCCCTTTGACAGATAACACGAGGAGAAACCGCCGCCGCGGAAGTATTCGTAAATCGCCGGCGGCCAAGACGTGGCCTTGAGACATTTCGCGGCCTCGGCTTCGCTGATTTCCCAGAAGGGTTTCATCGCGGGCTGGCCGTTGCGCGATTGCTGGCCGGAACCGTCGAGCGTGGCCGCGCCGGAATTGATCAGGTGCAGCAGGCCGCCGGCGGCTTTGCCGGTGAGCTTCACACCGGTCGCGCGCTTCACGGATTCGGGACTCCAATACGTCCGCACGTCCGCAAAAATCTGCGCGGTGTTCGTGAGCAGATAGCTGAACAACATGCACGCGCCGTTGAGGCAGTCGTTCTCGGTCGCAAACATCATCGGCGGCCGGATGCCGTTCCAGTCGAACGACGACGTGAGGATCGCCTCCATGAAATCACCGTTGGGAAAATGATCCGTCCAATGCCGCTGGCCTTGGAAACCGCCCGCAATGGCATTGTGCCCGAGCGCCTCCTCGCCGAAGCCGAGTTCCGCCAGCCGCGGATTGCCGACCATCAAGTCGCGCGCGATCATCGTCATCTTCACGACCATTTCCCATTCCTGGTCCTTGCGCTTCGAGTCGCGGCGCAGCTTGGGCGGATTCCAATCCTTGCCTTCGCGGCAATTTTTTCGAGTCCAGGCCAGCGCCTTTTCAAATTCCTTTCCGTCGTAAATTTTTTCCTCCACGCGGCGGACGATTTCGGTCATGTCCACGCACTCGACTCTCATGCCGAGGTAGCTCTCGAAGAAGGATTGCTCGACGATGGAACCGGCGATGCCCATCGAAACGCCGCCGAGCGACAAATAACTTTTGCCGCGCATGATGGCGACGGCGAGACCGGCGCGGGCGAAGCGGAGCAGTTTTTCCTGCACGTCGGCGGGAATGTTCGAATCGCCCGCATCTTGAACGTCGCGGCCGTAAATCCCAAACGCAGGCAGGCCCTTCATGTTGTGGCCGGCGAGCACAGCGGCGAGATAAACCGCGCCGGGGCGGGCGGTGCCGTTGAAACCCCAGACGGCTTTCGGCATCAGCGGGTCCATGTCCATCGTCTCGCTGCCGTAGCACCAGCACGGCGTGACGGTGAGCGAAACGCCGACGCCGGCGCGCGCAAACTTCTCCGCGCACGCGGCGGATTCCGCCACGCCGCCGATGCACGAGTCGGCGATTACGCACTCGACCGGCTGGCCGTTCGGATAGCGCAGGTTGGCCGAGAGAAATTTCGCGGCGTTCTCCGCCATTGCCATGACCTGGCCTTCGAGCGATTCGCGGACGCCGGCGCGGCGGCCGTCAATCGTGGGGCGAATGCCGATTTTGGGAAGGGAACCGATGAGTGGAAATGTAGCTGGCTGTGTCATAATGAATTCAATTTAGCGGCTTCGGAGAAGAATCATTCACCAAAAGCACGCGGATTGAGAATTAGAAATCCCCGCCGGGCAAGTCAACCTTTATCAGGGGCGGAATCCAAGAATTTGTTTTGGCGCGCACAAACTGAGATTGGAAAACAAAACGGCGCGGACTTGCGTCCGCGCCGGCTCCGATACACCCCCAGCGACTCGACCACACTCATGGCCGAGCAATTGTTCCGATTCGCGCGGGCGGGGGCAACCCACCGTGAATCATTCGCACCGCCCGGTTACTTCGTGGGCACGGTCGCGATGGTCTGCAGAATGCGGCTGGCAATCTTGTACGGATCACCCTGCGAATTGGGACGGCGATCTTCCAAGTAACCTTTGTAGCCGTTGTTGACGAAGCTGTGCGGCACGCGCACCGAGGCGCCGCGATTGGCCACGCCGTAGTTGAACTTGTCAATGGACTGGGTTTCATGCAGGCCGGTCAGGCGCAGGTGATTGTCCGGGCCATAAACCGCGATGTGCTCGTTTTTGTATTTGTCAAACGCGGCCATGAGCGCTTCAAAGTATTTCTTGCCGCCGACCTCGCGCATGTGCTTGGTCGAGAAATTCGAGTGCATGCCGGAGCCGTTCCAGTCCACGTCCTTGCCGAGCGGCTTGCAATGCCAGTTCACGTCCACGCCGTATTTTTCGCAGAGGCGCATCAGGAGATAGCGCGCGATCCACATCTGATCAGCCGCACTCTTGGAACCTTTGCCGAAGATCTGGAATTCCCACTGGCCCTTGGCCACTTCGGCGTTGATGCCCTCATGGTTGATGCCGGCGTCCAGGCAGAGGTCCAGGTGTGCATCCACGATTTCGCGGGCGATGCAGCCGACGTTTTTGTAGCCGACGCCGGTGTAGTATTCACCCTGTGGGGGTGGGAAGCCACCGCCGGACGGAAAGCCGAGCGGGGCACCGTCCTTGTAGAGAAAGTATTCCTGCTCAAAACCAAACCACGCGCCGGGATCGTCGAGAATGGTCGCGCGGGAATTGCTCGGATGCGGCGTCTTGCCGTCGGGCATCATGACTTCGCACATGACCAGCACGCCGTTCTTCTTGGTGCTGTCCGGGAAGACCGCCACGGGCTGGAGCATGCAGTCGGAGCTTTTGCCTTCGGCCTGCCGCGTCGAGCTGCCGTCAAAGCCCCACATCGGGAGTTCCTCGAGTTTGGGAAAGGCCTTGAACTCCTTGATTTGGGTTTTGCCGCGGAGATTGGGAACGGGTTCATACCCGTCAAGCCAGATGTATTCTAATTTATATTTCGCCATTTGCTTGGGTGTGTTTGTATCAGTTTAGTTTAGTTGCACAACCCGGCCAGACGCGCCGGCCGGACTCGCTCCAGAGTTTCAGCAGGGACGATGCCATCGCGCAAGAAATTTGTGCGGTTCGCCGACAGACCGGCAGGAACTCCCGTGGCCATTGGGTTTTCTCGAACTGCCGGTTGCACCGGGCCCGCCGCCCGCGCCGGCGGGGCTGTTGAGCTTTAGCCAGCGTGCGCAAATTGTTTTTGCTCGCAAAGCCGCTTTCCAAAGGCGGCGGCGTGCGGCATAGTTCAATCTGGAAACGGAACCGCACGCGAGGCGGCCATGCTCAACGTCAAAGACACGCTCCGGGCGACGGTGAACCTCACTTTCGACGGCCGGGTGATCAAGGTCTATCACGGACCGAACGCGGCGGCGCGTTTTGCCAACGAGGTGCGGGTGCTGCGGCATCTGGAAGCGCGCGGCTGCGGGTTTGTGCCACGCCTGTTGGAGGCCGACGCGGCGCAATTGCGCATCGTCACCACCAACTGCGGTTCGCGCGTCGAGCATCTGGACGCCGACCGGGTGCGCGAGCTGTTTGCCGAACTGGAGCCATTCGGCGTGCGCCACGACGATCCGGACATGCGCAACGTGACCTACCGCCAGTCCGACGGACGTTTTTGTGTGATTGATTTCGAACTGGCCACTCTGCTGCCGGATAAAAAATGAACACCCGCACCAAACCAAAAACCCTGGATTCCGCATCCCTGAAATGGTTCGGCCGCACCGATCGGGGCAAGGTCCGGCCGAACAACGAAGACGCCTTTTTGGGTCTTTGGTTTGACGAGCAGGAAATCCACCGGCTTGGCCGGCATGGCGAGGCGTCCCTGAAAAGCGCCGATTTCGTGTTTGCGGTCAGCGACGGGATCGGCGGCGCGCGGCGCGGGGAATTCGCGAGCCAGATCACGGTGGAGAAAATCACCATGCTGCTGCCGCGTTCCTACCAAAAATCCCGGACCGGCTTTGGCACCGTGTTCACGGAAGTGCTGACCGACCTGTTTGATCAAATCCACCGGACGCTCGCCTATGTGGGCGGGAGTTACGAAGAAACGGCAGGCATGGAAGCCACGCTGAGTCTGTGCTGGTTCACGCCGGGCTGGATGTATTTCGGGCACATCGGCGACAGCCGGATTTATCACCTGCCCGCGGGCCAGGCCGGTCTTCAGCAACTCAGCCAGGACGACACGCACGTCGGCTGGCTGCGCCGCACGGGCCAGCTCAACGAGCGCGAAGCCCGGCATCATCCCCGGCGCAAGGTGCTGCAAAAAGCGCTGGGCGGCGGCAACCAGTTTGTCCACCCGCAGGTCGGCGCGGTGGCATACGGAGCGGGAGACATTTTCCTATTGTGCACGGACGGTCTGGTGGAAGGCTTGCACGACAGCCACGTGGATGAACTGTTGCGCGCCACGCAAGCCGGCAAGGTTTCCGGTGATCCAGCCGTCCGGCTTGTCGAGGAATCCCTGGAACGTGACGGTCGTGACAATACGACTGCCTTGGTGATTCATGTGGTTTGAATTTTGTGCAGCAAGATTTCCGGCTGGCCGTTTGGCTGCGCGCCTGCAACCGTCCGCAGCACGATGTCCACGGTCTCCGGGAAATTTATTTTGAAGATCGGCAAAAAATAAATTCACCCGCGCGCCGCCCTTCCATCGCCGGAATGCCGACAATCGCCGCCGGCTTCAACGCGTCCTGGCAATGCGGGCTGGAGAAGGGAATTAACTTCGGGCTGGAAAGCCTGCCACCGCGCGGCGCGGGGCGAGAGCAATGGTCAATTGTATTTTCCCGGCACAACCAAGTCTCCTGCCAGCGTGGCGCGGCGCATCGCCCCCGGCTGGGACATCAGTTCCTTGAGCAGTGGCAGGTAGTTTTCATAGACGCCTCGCGGTGTGGTGGCGTGAAGCACGCAAATCCACGCGGCCTTGCCGACGATTTCGCCCATCATGCCGCAGGTGCGCATCACCCGCACCGGACCCAGCGCGTCGTGCGTCACGCTGATGTCACGGCCAGCCATGAAGAGATTCGTCACGTTGCGGCTATAGAGACAACGATACGGCGCCCAATAGGGTCCGTGATACTCATAACCCTTGCCCTCGGTGGCGCGGGAAATGAACTCCTCGCCTTCCAGCCCCTTTTGAAAATTTTTGTCCGGTGAATGCAGATCGATATGCCACGTGCAGGGAAAAGCGCCGTCCGTAAAGATGCGGTTGGTGAGAAAGTCGTCCACGGTGAGCACGAGATCGCCGAGCAGCCGGCGCGATTCGCGTTTGCCGGCGATGAATGCTGCCCAACCGATGCGGTAATTGGGATAAAGATGATCCACGTTCTTCAAGGCATCCCACGCGCCATACATCGCGCGCAAATTCAAATCGCGGATCTGCTCCACATTGGTGATGGGATCTTGATCGAAGCCGCTTTCCCAAAACCAGCCGCCCAGATTTTGCAGCGCGTTGGTTGAACCCCACTGTCCTTTGAAATGGCTCCGGCCGGGAAAAGGCTTGTCGGTCAAATCAATCGCCCACGGACAGCGCGGGAACGGCTGAGGGACCGCGCCGGCCTCACACGCCATCGCCAGCGCGGTCTTGTCCTTGCATTCGCATTTGAGCACCTGATTCGGGTCGGACGCATCCATCACGTTCCACAGATTGCTCAAGCCTTGATGCTCTTCGCGGGTCATCTCGTAATCCGCGCCGCCGAGAAAACCCACCGTGCCGTCGCCGGTGCAATCGGCGAAAAACTTTCCCGCCAGGCGCACGCGGCGCGCGGTGCGAACGTGCTGCGCCACGACGGTCGTGATGCGCAGGCCGTTCGTCTCCACGGCAAACACGCGCTGCTCCAAAAACAGCGTGATGCGCGGTTCCGCGCCGACGAGATCCGTTTTGCGGGCGTCGCCATAAAGGGTGCCCGCCTTGGCGTTGCCCGTGCCCGGCCCTTTTGGCGGGACGAGTTCTTCCACGATGTCGCCAATATGCGGAAATGGTTTTTGCCGCGTGTGTCCTTCCGGCCAGACGCGCACCTCGGAGCTGCCATTGCCGCCAAGCACCGGCCGATCCTGCACCAGCGCGACTTTCAGTCCGTTGCGCGCCGCGGAAATCGCGGCGCTCGTGCCCGCAATGCCGCCACCGACCACCACCAAATCATAACTGCCGCCATCGTCGGGCTGCTCCCGCAAGCCAAGAGACTCGCGGCGAAATTTTTCCAATGCGCCAGGTTCATTTGGCGGCACGAACACGGCATCCTTGCAACAAACAATCGCGTCGCAACGGCCTTCAAAGCCCGTCAAATCGTGCAGCGCCACGGTCGCCTTCCCGCCCAGCTCGGCCATGCCGCCATTCTGCCAATGCCACGCCGCGCCTGCGGTGCCGAACGTCGTGGCGAGCGGCTTGCCGTTGATGAGCAGTTGAAATTTCCCCGGCGCTCCCGGCGCTTTCCACGGTGCCACCCAGTCGCGCGTCCGCACCCAGACGCGATAGGTTCCCGCCGTTGGAAAGTTCACAGTAGTCACCGCGTCCTTCACCGGCACGCCCAAGCCGTGCGCCAGCAGATACGGCGACCCCATCTGTCCCGTGGACTGCTGGTCAACCTCCCAGCCGCCTAAATCCGCGAACTGCTCGGCCTCCAGAAAAACATTCTGGCCGGCCGCCGTGAAATGAAACCCCAGGCAGCAAAATGTCAGGGCTGATAATTTTCTCAAAATGCCGCGCATGGTCTGCTTTGAGTTTTCTCAATTTTGTATTTCACCGCAATCTCCATTTTGATGAGCGGCGGACAGGTGCTTTTGGAGCCTTCGCCAGGCAGTTTCTTCGTGGAATGATTCGCTGCCGGTTCAGTGCTGTTTTTTGCGGCCGGAAATTTTTACCCGGCAACACAGGAGAAAGCTCGCGTCGTGATAATTGTGCGCGCCATGGAGATGATGTCATCGCCATCGCATAGCCAATCGGCGTACTGAAAACCGCGCGTTTCAATGTCGGGAAACTGCATCACCATGACGTGAATCTGCCGGTCTTTTGAACAGTTGATTTGCCCCGGGCGGAAAATGGCTCGTCACTGACCGGATTGAGCCGGTCGTGGTTATTGCGCCTTGCTCTGGCCAAGCCCACAGCCGGTTTCCGTCGTCCCGCGGCACAGAATGCGCTCGAGCTGCGCCCCCAAAACTGCCAGTGCCCCCTCCGACCAGGCAACGAAATCCGCGCGGGCGATTTTCCGCTCCACCGGCCATTGCGCCGCCAGCCGCGATTCGATTTGCTCCGGCGTCCAGCCGCGCTCCCGCAGCCGCGCCCGCTGCGTGGCGGCGGAACAGGCGACGCAAATGGTCGCGTCCATTTCCTTTTCCGCGCCGGTTTCAAACAGCAGCGGAATCACGACCACGGCGCACGGCCGCGCTTCCGCTCGCCAGACCTGGATTTGGCGCTGCCACAATTCCAGGATGCGCGGATGGGTGATCTGTTCAAGCGAGTGCCGCGCCGCCGGGTCGGCAAAAACAATTTGCGCCAGCGCGTCGCGACGAAGCTGTCCGTCGGAGCCGGTGATGGCCTTGCCAAAGACCCGTTGAATTTCCGCCAGTGCCGGCTGGCCCGGCTCCACGATGTCGCGGGCGAGTTGATCGGTGTCCACGACCGGCACGCCACGTTCGCGCAACAGCGCGGCAGCGGCGGATTTGCCCATGCCGATCCCGCCGGTCAAGCCAAAGACTTTCATCTTGGTAAATAGAGTTGTTTGGCCACGGCAGTTGGCGGCTGGTTGAATGTTTCGCTCATTGGGAGAAACGAACTACTCGTTCTTGCGCTGGTAGGTTACGAGATAGAGCTGCGTGCCCGCGACGCTTTTGAACTCGGTGGGGCGTTTTGCGCCCGAAAGGTCGTAGCAGATGCGGAGCGTGTCGCCTTGGAGTTCGTAGATCGCCGGGAAAGTCCGGCCGATGTTCGGCCCTTCCGTACCGGAAATGGTCATGCTCTTGGGCTTGGTCGCGGCATCTATTGCGTAAGCGCCCCGGTCGGGTGTGCCGCCGGCGAACACTTCGTATTTGCCCTTCTCCAGCTTAAGACTGATGCTTTTCATTACGGCATCGGGTATTGGTTGGCCGGCCAATTCCGCCTTGATGGGCTTCCAATTTCCCTGAACTGCCCGTGCATCATCAGGCTGGTCGGTGGCCAAAACCCCCAGCGAAACGGCCATAACAAAGCAGGCGCAGAAGCTGTGTTTCATGGTTTATCGAGTGCTTGGTCGTGGGTTACAGAACATGCTTAACCTTCATCCAAGCGATTTCAAATGAGCGCGACATTCGTAGCCTATCTTCTCCACCTTGAAAGGCAAGTTAATCAATGCGGTGTGTTGTCCCCGCAACTTTATCTGAACGCGCAGACCCGAAGACCTGCGCTCCGTGATCACCCGCTCTCAGGGCACCAGCACCGCGCGGTAGAAGCGCTGGTGGAAGTGAACCGCGTTGGTGTCGGTGAACGTCATCACGCCGTTGCCGGGCAGCAGATTGGTGGCGATGGGCGTCCAGATGCCGGCGGTCAGATTTGTGGCGCTCTGCAGAACGTAAGTGAGCGTCGCCTGACCGGTCAATTTGAGCTGGAACTGATTCGTCCGGTAGGCCGTGGCGGAGAGCCGCGCTGGTGCGGTGGTCAACACGGTCGTGGAAATCTGGGTCGCGTTGTTCGCGGGCAACAGATCCGTTTCGTTGCCCGTGACCGTGGCGGTGTCCAAAATCACACCCGTCGTGAACGGCCGGATGCCGAGCGTCACGCTGGTGCCCGCGCCCGCACTCAAACCGCCGAGGCTGCAGGTGACTGTGTTGCCGTTCGTCGAATAACCGCCCGGAGAGTTCACCGAAACGAGCAGCGCGCCCGCCGGCAAGGTGTCGGTCAAGGTCACGCCGGTGGCGCTGGCCGGACCGTTGTTGGTCACGTTCAAGGTGTAAGTCAAGCCGGTGCCGGCATAAACGGTGCTGGCCGAACCGCTGCCGGTGACGGACAGATCGGTCAGCGGATTCACCGGGCTGACGGTGGTCAGATTCAAACTCCAACCGCCGGCGATGATGCCGGAATCGCCGGGAGAATCATCCACCACGTAAAGCAGCCATGCGCCGTTCGGGCTGGTGGCGTTGAAGGCGGCCAGCGCGCTGGCAAACGGCCCGGTCGGCGCCGGTGTCAGGAACACCTTGCCCGGTGGCAGGTAGGTGGGCTTGAAAGTGCCGCTGACCATCGGGGCGGCGGCGGACAGCGAGGCGGCGCTGGCGTCGTCAAAGGTGAGATTCAGGTTGCTGACGGAATACGCACCACCCACGTCGGCCATCAGCACGGCTTTGGCACCGGAGGGACTGACGAGCAGCACGCCGATGTCGTGCGGGAAAGTATGCGTCAGCCCGGTCAACGTGACGGTAGCTTTGCTGATTACGCCGTTGAGGCCGGAAACATTGATGGCCGAGGGATACGGCGCGGCCACCCCGTGATCGGGAATGACGATGGCGGTGGTGTTCGTAAAGCCGGCGCTCTGCGACACGTTGAACGTGAAGACCGCGGTGCCCAGATTGTTGGCGCCGTCCTGGAGTTGGAGCGTCGCCGTAAGCAGACTGCTGCGGGCCGCAGAGGCAGTGAAGGTGAACGTGCGCGCCACGTCCGCGCCGTTATGCACCAGCGCGCCGTAGGTTTGCGAACCGCTCGACGCCGTCACCCCGCCGGTGTTCAGCAGTGTCGCGGTAAAGTTCGTGGTCGTATTAATTTCCCCGGTGTTCGTCAGCGTGAGCGAGACGGAAACAGTTTCACCCGGATCAATCGCGCCGTTGGGCGGCGAGAAACTCTCAGTGAGCAAACGCGCTCCCGCCGCGAGCACGTTCGGCGCGGGCGCGCGCACCAGCGTCACGGCGCTGGAAACATTGTTGGTGAGGTTTGGGTCGATGGAAAGCGTGGTCACGCTGGCCACGTTGGTGCCTGGCCCCAGCACCGTGCCGTGGACATTCAGGGTGATCACCACGCCCGTGTTCAACGCCAGCGTGCCGAGGCTGTTCGTGTAAACGCCGCTGGCGTTGGTGCCACCGGTATTGGCCACCTGGATGCCCGCGACGCCGACGGCATTCCCCAAATGGTAGCTCACGCTGGCGGAGGAGAAAATTACTCCCGGCGGAAGCGGATCCGTGACGAATACATTGTACGCCGGTCCCGGTCCTTGGTTGGTGACGGTCAGGGTGTAAATGAAGTTGCTGCCGGCGACCACGTTGGTCGGTGCCAGCTTGGTCAAGGCCACGTCCGCCACCGGAAGATTCACGGCGGTGATGACCGTGGCGGCATTGTTGGCAGGCACAAAATCGGTCTCGTTGGCCACGACGCTGGCGGTATTTGTGAGGCTGCCGACCGCCGCCAGGGTTGGTGTGACTTGGACCGTGACGCTGGCACTGCTGCCGGCCGCCAGGCTGCCGAGACTGCCGACCAGCGTGCTGCCGTAACGAGTCACGCCGCCTTGCGACGAGGAGGCAGCAAGATAATTGATGTTGGCGGGCAGGACGTTGGTGAGGAGCACCGCGTTGGCGGTGTTCGGCCCGCGGTTGGTGACGGTGAAGGTGTAGGTCAGCGTGTTGTTGACCAGCACCGGATTGGGCGCCGCCGTGCCGCTCAGGGCGAGGTCGGCGACCTGGTTGACCGGCGCGATGGTCGTGATCGCCAGACTCCAGCCGTTGGCGATGTTGCCGTAATCCCCGTCGGAATCGTCAATCACGTAAAGCGACCAGGTGCCGTTGGGATTGAGCGCGTTGAAGGTGGACATCGCGCTCGAATACGGTCCGGCGGGAGCGGGGTTGGTGAAGACCGGCGCGGGCGCGTACGCCGCAGGTTGCCAAACGCCGGTGCCGAAGGACCCGGTGGCCGGCAGCGGTGCCGCGGCGGCATCGTCAAACGTCAACGTCGCTCCGGTCAGGAAACTCATGTCCGAGATGTGCGACATCAGGAGTGTTTGCGCGCCGGTGGGACCAACCAGCAGGATGCTGATGTCGTGCGGATAGGTGTGGCTCAAGTTGGACACCGTGGCGGTGACTTTGCCGACGAGGCCGGTCACTCCCGAAATCGTGAGGGACGAGGGATAAGGCAAACCCGGCCCCGCAGGCCACGGCGGGGCTTCGTTGTCGGTGATGTGGATCAGGTTGGTGTTCGCCGCCGAGGTGACTTGGGGCAGTGTGAAGTTGAAAGCGACCAAGTTGGTGGCGCCGCCGCTCAATTTCAAAGTGGCGGTGATCGTGCCGCCGTTGGTGCCCTGAGCGGTGAAGCTAAAACTGACCGGTGCGGGGAAACCGGGCGTCAGTGTGCCGAGATTGGTGGAACCAACTGGCGCGGGCGCAGTGACGCCGCCGCTCGCCAGCAGCGAGGCGAGCACGTTGGCAGGGGCGGGGATGTTGCCCTGGTTCACCAGCGAGAAACGCACGGTCACGGTTTCACCCGGCTCAATGGCGCCGTCCGGTGGCGAAAAACTCTCCGCCGTGATGGCCGCACCCGCACCGACAATGCTGACAAAGGGCGGCGCGACCAGCGTGCTGGCCGAGGCGGTATTGTTGGCGAGATTGGGATCCGTTTCCGCGCCGGCGACGACGGCGGTGGCCGTGTTGGTGCCGAGGTCAATCAGAATCACCCCCACCGTCAGCGTCACGGTGCCACCGAGCGGCAGCGAGCCGACGTTGCACGCGACGGTGCCAATCCCGTCGTAGCTGATGCTGCCCTGCGAGACATTCGTGGAAACCACCACGGCATCGGGGGGCAAGCTCAGGTTGAGCATCACGGAGGTTGCGGTGTTCGGTCCAAAATTTGTCGCGCTAACCACGTAAGTCAGAGGGCCTCCCACCACAACCGAGGGCGGCAGCGTGGCGAAGCCCACCGCCAAATCCGCGGCCGGCCCGACCGTGGTCGTCACCGAGGCGGTGTTGTTGGCGGGCAAGGGATCGAGCTGGTTGGCGGACACGCTCGCAGTGGTGGTGACCGCGCCTTGGATTCCGGGCACCGCAGTAATTGTCGCCGTGGCAATGCTGCCGCTCGCCAAGGTGCCGAGGTTGAGCACCACGGCGTTGCCCTGGATGGAGTAAGAACCTTGGGAGACGGAAACCGAGGTGAGGGCGAGGTTCGGGTCAAGGGCATTGGTGACCACCACGCCAGAAGCGGTGCTCGGGCCGTTGTTGGTCACGGAAACAGTGTAGGTCAACATGCCGCCCACCAGCGCCGCGTTGGGCGTGGCCAGCAGGCCCACCGCGAGGTCGGCGGTGGGCGGGTTGACATGGCTCAGGAGGGTGATGGTGTTGTTGGACAAATCCGGATCGGGACCGGAGGCGGCGGAGACATTGGCGGTGGAGGTGAAAGCGCCGGACTGCGTGGGCAGGACGGTCACGGTGGCAGTGACGACACCGCCGACCGGGAGACTGCCGATGTTGCCGCTGACCGTGCCGCCGGCATAAGTGATGTTCCCCTGGGAAATCGTGGCCGAAACAAAAACCAGGCTCGCGGGCAGTGACTGGCTCAATACCACGCCCTTCGCATTGGACGGGCCGAGATTGGTGATGCCCAAATGGTAAACCAAGTTGTTACCGACGATCACCGGGTCCGGCGAGACTGCTCCGGCGATGGCCAGATCGTTGCCGGGACATTGGCCGCCGCCGTCCACGCACACACTCGGAGTGAGCAAGAGCGACCAGCACTGGATGATGCCGGAATCAAACGGCACTTGATCCACAACATGAAGGTGCCAAGTCCCGTTCACATTCGTGCCGGTTTTGCCAATGAACACCGAAAGCGGTTGGGCGGGCTTGAACGCTCCGAGGAACGGCGCGGCGCCGCTGGCGATGCCCACGCCCGCCGCATCATCGAATACGGTCTCTGAACCATCGGAACAGGCGCTGCCGAAATTCTGCCCGCCGCCGCCGACGTTCGCCGCCAGCACATTGGTGATGCCGTCGGGCGAGACCAATTCCAGCAGCAGATCCGAATCGTAAGTGTGAGTGATGTAAAGCCCGACAGTGGCCTTCAAGACGGCCGAGTTAAAATTGGAAACCACCACCGGCGAATCCGCGCCGGTGGGCGTCGCGTCGGGAATGGGATAAGCAGTGGGATTGTCATACCGCAGCGGAACACCAAGGCCGCCGGAGTTCAAAGCGAATGCATTGGTCTGTGATCCCTGATCCGATTTCAACGTCAAAACCAAACTAATCGGGGTGCCGCAAATTAAGGAAGGCGCGGTGCTGATCTGAAAGGCCGTGAGGTTGGTCCCTGCGACTCCGACCGGCAGATCGGGATAAAGGGAGGCGCGGGCCGTGACCAGCACGCCGGGAGTGGTGCTCGTCAAAGTGGCGCGCAGGTTGGTAGCGCCGAGAGAGCCAGTGTTGGTCAGCACCAGATAAAGCTGATTACATTCGTTGGGGTCAATGACCCCGTTGCCGTTGCCCCCGAGAATGCTGTTCGTCGTAATGGTCAGGTAGGGTGCCAAAATCGGTGAGATATTCGCCCACCAAGTGCCCCAGTCGCCAAGTTGCGTGGAGCGGGACCACTCGTGTGTGACCCAGAAACTGTTGTTGACCGGATCTGCCGTCGTGCTGCCGAAGTCGCCCCAACGCCCGCCATAATAATAACTCGGACTGGTTTTGATCAGGACGGGAGTGTCGAAGGCGGGCACCCCTGCTTTGCGAGAGGCGGCGAAGATGCTCGGATTGCGCGAGGCCGACGATTGGGAGAACACGATTGCGACATCGCCGAGGGCATTTGCCCCGATGTTGGGCTGATAGGTCCATTCGCCTGCGCCGCCATCAATGAACCCTTCCTCCCCCAGGCTGGGCACGCCATTGGGATAGCCATTCAAGTTGATGTTGTAATAATAAACCAAGGATTTCCCGGTCGAACCGCCAGCGGTATGGCAAAACCAGATCGAACCGTTGTACCAAAAAGCATTCCCCTCGGTGCGCCCATCCAAAGTGTCCACGGTGATGGGAGTGCCTGGCTGGGGTGCGCCAGTAAACGGCGGCGGGCCGCCGTTGTCCGGCACGGTGACCAGGGTTGAAGTCAGTGTGCGCGCACCGAGCGGATCAGAGAGCGCCCACACACGGATATGCGTGCTGTCAAAAAACAGCGTTTCACCAAAATAAGCCACGTTGCCCGGGCTGTTGGCGCCTTGCACGGTGCAGGGTTGCAGTGTGAAACCGTTGTTATAAACAAAATGTGCGGTCGGCGTCCCGGAGTTGATCGCGGCCTTGTCCAGAACGATGATGACGGCGTTCCCAGACGAGGCCGAGGCGAGCGGAAAACTGTACATGTTATAGGTGACGTACACGGCCTGGGAATCAATCCCCAACCCCGGATAATCCGTCCAATAGCTGTTGGTGCCAATCGTTTCAGTATCGTCAATCCGGTAAAAATACCAATCCGCCGTTCCGCTGGTGGCGGGATTGGCGGTCTTGGAAACTGCGACATTCAGGTACGACTTGCTTGCGGCATCATCAACTTCCAGCAGCACCGTGTAAAAATGGCCGGTGACGGGATCAAACAGTGTGTGGGGATCTGACAACAGGTTGTTGGGATTCATGCCCGCGCTGGCCCAAAAGGAAGCATCGCTGATCGGCCCCCAAATATCATTGCCACTCTTGTCGGAGTAGGCGATGCGCAGGTTCACCGTTTGCAGCACGCCGTTTGGCCCCGCCGCGCCGGACGGGTCGGGCGGCTCCAGGGTGAAGTCCGTCGGGATGCCCGCGAAAGAGGCGGTCACCGTCGTGAGTGGCGACCCCGTCTGGGCAGAGTCCGGAAGATTCCAGACGGCGGCGGCATCCGCCCCTCCGTCCTTGCCGGCGGGGAGCGCGGCCGGAATTTGCCACGGCCGCGGCGCCCGCGGCGGCGGGAAAAGGCTTTGGGCGGATGCTGGCAAACCCTTCCAACAGGCCACTCCTAGGAACAAAGCCAGCGCCAGCCGGCGCGGGACACAACTACACAATTTCTCTTGCATAAGAAAAAATTCCAACCGTGTTAATTAAAGCAATCCCGCCGCCCGGATTTAAGGTCCGCTGCGCAACCGGAAGAACTGCCGGCCATTGCCGATGCTGATCGTCACCGTGTTTTGTCCGTTCACCACGGTCGGCGCGGGGCTGGTCACTTGCGTCCACACCGCCGGCGGATTCAGATTCGTGGTGGTGTCCAGCACGTAACCGGTTGCGCTGGACGGCCAGGTGATGACCAGATTGTGACCGGACCGCGCCGCACCCAGTTGCAACGCCTGCACCACGGTCTTTACCGAGGCGATGTTGTTGCCCTTGAACGGATCGGTCACGAGGGAAGCCACGCGGACGGAATTGGTGATGGTGCCGGCGGCCGAGGGCCGCACGACAATGGTCGCCACGGTCTGGCCGCCCACCGCGAGACTGCCCAGATTGGTGAACACGAGCAAATTGCCGGGAAGCAGAATATAGGCATTCGGCGTTGCGGAGATGACGGTGCCAGCGGACGGCGGCAGGGTGTTGGTCAGGACCACGCCGGTGGCGGTGGCCGGACCGCCATTGGTGACGGTGATGGTGTAAGTAAGGTTCGCCCCCAGCCACAACGGATTGGGCGCATCGGCCAGCCCCACTGAAAGGTCGGCCGAGGAATTGATCACGGTGGTGGTCACCGAGGCCAGGTTGTCGGCGAGGTTGGGATCGGCTTCATTGGCCTGCACCGAGCAGGTGTCGGTAATCGTGCCGGCCGCCGAGGGCAGCGCGGTGATGGTCAGCGTGGCGTAAGCGTTGAGCGCCAAGCCGGCCGCATTCCAGACAATTTGATTCCCATAATTAGCCACCGAGCCCTGCGACGGGCTGGCGAAAACAAAACTCACGCCTGGCGGCAGCGTGTTCGTCACCAGGACACCGGTGGCTGCGGACGGACCGAAGTTGGTGACCGTGACGGTGTAGATCAGATTGTTGCCGGCCACAACGGGGTTGGGCGCCGCGCTGACGCCGGCGACCAGATCGGCGGCGGCGGGCACGGTGTTGGCGAAAGTGAGGTTCAGCGACCAGCCGTTGGAAACCATGCCGGAATTCAACTGCGCGTCGTCAATGATGTAAAGCGACCACAGGCCGTTGGGATTGCTCCCATTGAATGCCGCCAGCGTGGTTGTCGTGGTGTAGGGACCGGAGGGTGCGGGCGCGGGCAGATTGACCACCGGGAAATACGCCGTGGGCTTGTTGGTGCCCGACACGATCTGACCGCTTTGCGGCAGTGAAGTCGCGGCCGCGTCATCAAACGTCAGCACGGCGTTTTGAACGGCGTTACCCAAACCGGCATGAGCCATCAGCAGAACGCTCGTGCCGGCCGGCGACACCAGCAGGGCATCAATGTCGCGCGGATAACTGTGCGTCAGCTTGTTCAAGGTAACGGTTAGTTTGCTCAAGGAGCCGCCCACGCCGTTGACGTTGATCTGCGCCGGGTACGGCGTGGCGGGGGACGGACCGGAAGCCGTGGCGTCGTTGATGACGATCAGCCCGCTGTTGGTGAACGAAGTCGAACCGTTGCCCAACGCGAAGGTGAAGGTGGCGGTGCCAAGATTGGCGGCACCATCCGTAAGCTGGAAGGTGGCCAGAATAGGCTGACCGTTCGTGCCGCTGGCGGTGAAGGTGAAGTAACGCGAAGCGGATGGCCCGCTGGCCACCAGCGCGCCGTAGCTTTGCGCACCGGACGGGGACGAGACGCCGTTGGTGGGAAGCAGCGTGGCGACGAGGTTGACCGTGTTGGTGCCCCCGCCGTTGCGCAAGCCGAAGAGCAGCGTGACGGTTTCGCCGGGATCAATCACGCCGTTGACCGGGCCGCTTTCAGAGACAAGCGCCGCACCCGCCGCAACCACCAGACTACCGCTGTTGTCCTTGATGGTCAGCACGGCGGCGCTGGGCGCAACCAGAACCGCATTGGTTCCGAGCGGGCTGGAGAGTTGCAGCAGCACCGTGCGGTCGGGCTTGACGTAAGTCGTATTGATCACCGGAACGGAGAAACTCTGGCTGGTTTGGCCGTTGGTGAAGACCAGCGTACCGCTCGTGGCGAAGTAATCCACTCCGTTGGTGCCCGATCCGTCCTGTGTGGCGTAGTTCACGGCGACGTTATTATTGGTGTAGCCGGTGCGGGTCACGGTGACGTTGGCCGCGACACCGCTCTTGAACACCGAATAAGTCGGGGCGGAGAACATCAGGCCAGCGTTGATGTCAGTGATGGTTATCGAGGCGGTGGCCGGCGTCACCAACTGGCCCGGCAAGGTCGGATTGGACAGGTTGACACTGAAGGTGGTGTTGCCTTCCACCAGGTTGTTGTTGTTGATCGGCACGGTGAAGGTGTTCGTCGTGACACCATTGGTGAAGGCGAGGGTGCCGGACGTGGCGGTGTAATCCGTGCCCGCCGTCGCCGTGCCGTCCGCCGTCGCATAACTCACCGACACCGGCTCGACGTTGGGATTGGAGCAGATCACGGTGATGACGACGTTGGTGCCGTTCTTGAAGACGCCGTACGAATTGGTGCTGAAGTTGAAGCCCGCCTCCGCGTCCAGGAGGATGACCGAAGCGGTGCTGGGGAAGGCCAGTTGCGCGCCGCCGCTCGCATTCGAGAGGCTCAGGCCAAACGAGAGGTTGCCGGTGGCGAGCGGGTCATGGATCAGGTTCACCGACACGGTCTGATTGGTCGAACCGGGCGGGAAGGTGAGGGTTCCGCTGGCGGCGAAATAGTTCGTGCCGGCCAGCGCGGTGCCGTTGGTGGTGTAATACTGCACGGTGGTCGTGAGATTCGTGCCGTTGAACCGGACGACGCTCAAAGTGCCGAAGCCGTTGGTTTCATTGAACACGTAAGCCGGGCTGGTAAAGGCCAGCGCGACGTTGCTGTTCATGATCGTCACCGTCGAGTTGGTTGGATTGGTGAGCGACGCACCGCCGGTGGGATTGGACAACACGACCGAGAAAACTGCGGGCGGGAGGTACGCAGAGGTGTTGATCAGCGGCACCGCCAGCGTCTTGGTGGTTTCGCCGTCGCCAAAGGTCAGCGTCCCGCTGGTGGAACTGTAGTTCATGCCCGGCGTAGCTGAACCGGCAACGGTGTTATAATTAACCGAGACGGTGCCCGAACTGCCATTCGTCCGCAATACGGTCAGATAGGCGTTGACGCCGTTCTGGGCAACCACGTAGTTCGTCGCCGCGAAAAACAACTGGCCGGGCGCCTGCACGGTGTCAATGATCGTGAGCGTCGCCTGCGCGGGCGGGACGATCAACAGGTTGACCGAGTTGCTGACGGCGCCGACGGCGTTGGTCAGGAGCATGGTCACCGTACGGTTGCCGCTGGGCACGTTGTTGCTGATCACCGGAATGTTGACCGGCACAAACCACACGCCGGGGTTGAACGTCACGACGTTGCTGACCGCGAGGTAATCAGTCCCAATCACCGCGGTGCCGTTGGTGGTCGTGAGGAACGTCACCGAACAGGCGAGATTGGTGGATCCTTGCCGGAGAATATCAATCGTCGCCACGCCAAACGGGTCGTTCTTGTTCACGGAATAGGTCGGGGACGAGAAACTCAAAGTGCTGTCGTCGTTACGGATGGTTAGCACGGCCGTCGGCTGGTTGGTGATGATCGCGGGCGGCGTCGGGCTGGAGAGCGTCAGATTCACCGTCAGATCCGGCGTGACCACGCCGTCGTCAAACACGGGAACCGTGAACGTCCGGATCACTTCGCCTTCCGGGAAATCCAGGCTGGTGGTGACCGTCGTGTAGTTAACGGGGGCCGCCGCGGTGCCGTCGGAAGTGGATACGTGGACGAAAATATCGCCGGACAAATCCGGATTGGGGCCGGCTGTGCCGCCAGTGCGGCGCACGGTGATGACGGCGTTGGTGCCGATTTCGTCCACGGCATAATTGCCGGACGAGAACTCAAAGCCGCCGGAGCCGGTCATCGCGTTGCCGTAAATCCGCGCGAAATGGGAATGCGGCTGGTCGTCGTAAGTGGTGAAGCCGCCGCCGAGCAGGATGTTGCCATCCGGCTGCAATGCCAGCGCCGCGATGTAGCTGTTCGCGCCCGAGCCGAAATTGATCGTTGGATCCACGCCGCCGGTGGGCATGAGCCGGGTGATGCGGCTGCGGGTCACGCCGTTGGCCTGGGTGAACAGACCGCCGAGCAGAATCCGGTTGTCTGGCTGTAGAATAATCGTGTCCACGGTGTCGTTGGCGCCCGCGCCGACGGTGCTGGTGAAACTCGCATCCAGCGAGCCATCCGTGCTCAGGCGGGCGATGTGTTTGAGCACCGTGCCATTGACGTTGGTGAAAGAGCCGCCGATGAGGATCCGGCCATCGTTCTGGAGCGCAATCGCGCGGACGGTACTGCCAGCTCCCGTGCCGGGATTGAAGGTCGTGTCCAGCGAGCCGTCCGCGTTCAACCGGGCGATGCGCGTCCGGCTGGAACCGCTGATGTTGAGGAAATCCCCGCCGATCAGCAGTTTGCCGGCATTGACCGAATTGGTCGGATACGGCACCACGCTGAACACCGTGCCGTCAATGCTGGTGATCGCAAACGCGCCGTCCAGCGAGCCGTTGTCATTCAAGCGGGCCACCTTCGGCCGCGCCGTGCCGTTGTAATTGCCAAAACCACCGGCGAGATAAATCCGGCGGCTCCCGTTGAGTAAGGTTTCCGCCACGGCATCCACCGCACCGTCGGCCCCGCCGCCCGGATTGAAACTGGTGTCGAGCGAGCCGTCCGTGTTCAACCGCGCAATGAAATTCCGATGCACGGAATTCACAGTGGTGAACGCCCCGCCGATGACAATCCGGCTGTCCGTCTGGAGCAGCAGTGCGTTGACGCCGCCATTGGCGCCCGTCAGCCCGTTCATGAATCCACCGTCGAGCGAGCCATCCGAATTCAGCCGGGCGATGCGGTTGCGTGGAACGCTGTTGGCTGTGGTAAACGAGCCGCCCGCGACGATGCCGCCATCCAGGGGCTGCACCGCCAGCGCCAGCACGTCGTTGTTCATGCCGGCGTTGGCATCCAGCGCCACGTCGGGCGAGCCGGGATTCTGGTTAAAGGCTTCGGCATCCACGATGTTCACCGTCGCGGAGCTTTGAAAACCGATTACTCCGGAAGGCGTTGAACCGGTCAAATTGACATTAAAATAGAACGGCTGCGGATCAATCACGCCGTCGTCCAGCAGCGGGACGGTGAAGCTTTTTGCCAGGTCACCGGCGGCGAAGGTCAGCGTGCCGCTGGTGGCCACATAATTCGGCTGCGGCCCGGACGAAACCGCCGAACCGTCCGCGGTGGAGTAATTGACCACCACCGATTGGTAGGCCGCACCGGTCCGGGTGACGGTGATGGTGGCATAGCCGCCGTTTTCATTCACATTATAGGCGGCGGAACTGAACTGGAAAGTGCCGTAACTGTTGTCGTTGCTGATCGTGCAGGTGGCATTGGTGAACGCGCCCAGGAGCGAGGCCGCGGCGTTGCCGTTGAGCGTCGGGTTGGACAGCTTGGCGAAGAACGTCTTGCTGCCGCCCACCGAGCCGTTGTTGAACAGCGGAATGTTGATCGTGCGCGGCGTGACGTCGCCATTGTTCCATTGCAGGGTGTTGGTCGTGCCCTGGTAGTCGGTGCCGTTGGCGGCGGTGCCATTGCTGGTGGCCAGCTTGACCGTCAGCGTGCCCTGGCTGCCGACCGTGCGCGTCACGACCAGCGACATCGTGCCGGCGCTCAGATTGGTCGAGTAATTGGTGGAACTCAGGTTGAGATAGCCCTGATAGTTAGGATTGATGATGCGCAAAACCGCATTGGTCAGCCCCAGCGACGGACCGCCATTGGTGAAGTTCAAGCCATACAGGCGGAGGTTCACGACTTTCTCGATGGAACTGATGTAACTGTTGTTCAGGATCTGAACATTGAAAGAACCGTTGGTCTGTCCGTTGATGAACGTGAGGGTTCCCGAAGCCGGACGATAATCCACGTTGGCCACCGCGGTGCCATCGCTGGTGGCATAACTCACCTGCACGTTGCCGTAAGTGCCGTTGGTGCGGGTGACCGCAATGGGCGTGTTGCCGCTGCCAGTGTAATTCGGCGAGGCGAACCCGAACGTGCCCCAGGTCTTGTTGTCATCAATCAGCGTGAACGGCGCAAGGTTGCGCCCCAGCGCGGTGCCGAGCGGAATATCCTCCCCGCCCAGATAGAACTGATCCGCTCCCGGATTGGACAACTGGAATTGCGCGTTCAAATTGCCGCGCACGGTCGTATTGCGCACAACCGAAACCGTCACGCCGGATTGCAGCGTATAAAACCCGCCCCAATAAACCCCGCCAAATGCATCGTGTAAAAACGTGTTCGTCCCGAAGAGCCCGTCGCTGTGCATGCGTGAGGTACCTAAGTATTCCCAATCAATCCAGTAAATCGGCGCCGGCGCGTAATAAAAGTAATCCACCCCGCCCTGCGCCAGCGCGGGCAGCACCGAGAAATTCGCCGAGGCCGGACCCAGCAGTCCGTTGGAGCGGAGTAAATTGACGAAGATCGAGGACTGGCTTTCGTTCGCCGAGTAGGAACCGTTCAACAGGCTGATGTTCCCCGGCCCCGGGGTTGCGCCACCGATGAGCCGGGCGAAGTTATTTCGGCTGCGTACACCAGCCCGGGTCTTGGGCTCGATCAGCGAGTTGGTATCCACCGTTCCTCCGAATTCGAAAAAGGCGGCCGTCCAGGCATTCGGATCGTACTGTCCGCCCCCCACCCGCGAAAAATTGCCGCCGATCAACACGTTACCGTCACTCTGGAAACCCGAGGCGTAAACCGCGCCGGGCGCCTCGCCGAAATAGCCCCGCGGCAGGCCGGCGAAATGATTGTAAGCCGTGTCCATGAAGGTCGTGTCCACCGTGCCGTCCGGGTAGAGTCGCGCAAAACCGGCGCGGCGCGTGCCGTTGATTGCCGTGAAGACGCCCCCCACGTAGAACGTTCCATTCGCTTGCAACGTCAGATTGAACACGGTGCCATCCGGCCCCACGCCCGTGAAGAAGTTCGTGTCCACGCCGCCCGTCGCGTTGACGCGCAACAGCCGGGAAATCGGGTAAATGGTGTTATAACTCGAAAACTCCCCGCCCACCAGGATGTTGCCGTCCGGCTGGGTCGCCAGGGCGTACACGGGACCGGCCGTCCCTGAGCCCGACGAAAAGGTGGGGTCAATCGTGCCGTCGGTGTTGAGCTGGGCGAGGCGGTTGACAACTTGTGCTCCGAGATTGGTAAAACTGCCGCCGATCACGATCTGCCCGGACGGCGTCAGGGCCAAGGCGTTAACCGAGCCACCCGGCGCGTTTTGTCCTGGATCAAAGGTTGTGTCCAGCGAACCATCCGTGTTGAGCCGGGCCAGGCGGGTGCGCGGGATGCCGTTGACCGCGGTAAATTCGCCGCCGATGATCACCTTGCCATCGCTTTGCAGCAGCAGCGCTTGAACGCTGCCACTGACTCCCGTGCCAACATTGAAACTCGAATCAATTGAGCCGTCCGAATTCAACCGGACCACCGAGTTTTGCAGAATGCCGTTGAAGGCTGGAAAATCGCCGCCGACCACCACCTTGCCGTCGGGTTGCAGGACCAGGGCCGCGATATAATCCCCGCCCGCGCTGAAGATGCCGTCGCCGGGATTGAAGGTGCCGTCGAGCGAACCATCCAAGTTCAATCGGGCGATCCCATTGGCCGTCGCGCCGTCATAGCTGCCAAAGCTGCCGGCAACGATCGTCTTGTCGTCGGGCTGGACCACCAGCGCGTTCACCTGCCCATCCGTGCCGGGATGCACCAGGTTGGCCGGCGAGGTGTTGGGCACTTCATTCAATGGCAACGCCATGTTCAGGTTGTAATCCGCGTTGTGGCGCTGGTCCACCGATCCCGCCGGCGGCACGCGGTCATCATAAAGAATGGTGACCGTGGTCTTGGCCACCATGCCGGGCTGGTGGGCATTGCCGTTGCTGTCGAGGGTGTAAAGCTCGACTTCAAAGTCCTCGTTAAACTGGTTGGAACCGTTGTCAATGATGTTAAAATGAATCGGCTTGGGTTGGTTGTCATTGGCCGCCCAGGTCAGTGTTCCGGTCGTGCCGCCGGGAAAGTTGAAATCGGGCGTGGTTCCCAAAATGTTCCCGGCGCCCGGCGGCGTGGGCGTGGCGTAATCGGACTCTGGCTGGAGCGGATACTCATTGTTGTCGTTGTCAGCAGTGGTGATTTTCGCTCCATAGAAAAACGAATTGTTGACGCGGTAATTCACGGTGGCCGCCGCGTTGTTGGTCCCGGTGCGGTTGACATAAATCGTCGCCAGCGTGTTGCCCCACCAGTTCGTATAGTCACGCCCCACCCGGTAGTGGGCCTTTTGGAAGTTGAACAGAGCGTTGGTGGCTTGCAGGCTGAAGACGGCGTTCGTCGAAACCACGGTGTTGGTCGTGCCCGTCACGGTGTTGGTGCTGGCCTGCGATCCCAGCGTGACACCTTCCGGCGAAATCCGTGTGTTCAGGATGCGCACGAGCGCCGTCGAATAGTTTGTGTCCTGGCGCGGGGGCGAAACCACCAATGACTCGGCGGGATCCAGCACCACGTTGGTCACCAAGACAAAGAAAGCCAGGTTCGGTGCCGGGCGCAGACTTGGATTCACGGGGATGAGGATCGTCTTGCTCATCTCGTAGTCGTTGAAAACCAGCTCGCCACTGGTGGCGGTGTAATCCACTCCCGCCTGTGCCGGCACGTCGCCGTTGAGGAGGTAATTCGTAACGCTCACCGCGTTGGGACCGAACCCGGTGGTCAGGGTATTGGTCAGGCCAATCATCATGGCCGGAAAATTCGTTCCGTCCGCCGTGGTGTAATCCACCATCACCCTGCCCGCCGCGCCGGCCACGCGGGTGATGGTGACCATCATACCTGCCACTCCCCCATTATAGTAATAGTAGGAATGCACCATCGTAGCCGCGTCAACTCCGCCGCTCGGAAATTGGCTTTCGGTGTCGGCACAGTGATACAGCAGCATCGCCGAGCCGTCGGCATTCGTAATGCCGGTCTGATCCAGCTCCTCGGTGGCAAAGCGGAAAATGCCGGAGGAATAGTAAGCCCAGTTCAGCGCCACGTTGCCCTGGCCGTTCAACGTGTCCACCGCGAAGTAATAGGTCACACCGGTCTTGGCGTTGAAACGCAAGCCGCTGGGGCCGGTGTAGGGCTGGAAGTAAGCGCTTTGAATCGCCTGGAAAATGCCGCCATCAAGGTTTTGACCGGCCGTGTGGTTGGTGTCGTAATAGAACTGGTTCTGCAGATCGCTGTTCAACTGGATGTTCGGATAAAGGTCGTTGTTGGCGGCGACCTGGCTGAGGGTGCTCACGCTGGCGCCGGTATAAACCGCCAGCACGGTGTCCATGGACTGGCCGAGGAGGGTCAAACTGCCGTAAGTATCCACCGTCACCTCGCCGTCCTGCGGCGCGGTCCATTGGTACCAAATCGAGGAGTTGGCCGGAAAGCCTGCGTGGCTCGGCTCGCCCACTTCGGCGGTCGCCCCGAGGTTGGTCCCGTTGGTGGACCCATAAATGCCCACCAGCGGCTGGGCATCGGCAAAATTATCATTCGCCGGCTGCGCCCACGCGCTCGCCACGCCCAGCGCCCCGACCGCGAGCAGTCCCGCCGCGCCGCGTTTCCAATGAATCCGGGCCAATGTTCGTTTCAACAATATTCGCATAACAAAATCTCTGGTTCGCGTCCCCGGTTGAAAACGGCGAGCTTCCGGCGCGTCCTGCGCCCGGAAACCGCCCGTTCCACAACCTGCCCCATCCATGGTTCCGCCGCCGGCTACGGCGCCGGACCGAAATACACCTGGCCGCTCTGATTGGTGCCGAGGAAATAGCCCGAGCCAGCGCCGCCGCCCTTCAACAGCGCGCCCGAGAAGGCAGTGACCTTGCCCGGCAGGCTGCCGAGGAACAAGCCGTTGTTCGGCGTGATCAGGAGAATCTGTTTCTTGCTCGCCGGATCCACACCCCGGCCGGTTGCGCCGACCAGCACCTTGTTGGTCAGTGGGGCCTTGAGATTGCCGTCGTTGAAGATCACGACGCCGTTGGTGTAAGGCAGGAGCGGGACCGTGCTGGCGTAATGCGCGCCTTGGACCGTGACGGCGGTGCCAAAACCCGACCGGTAATACTGCGCGCCCGTGACCGGCGCCTTGATCCACGCGGCCCGCCAGTTGAGCTCAACATCCGGCTGATTGGTCAGTTGCAGCCAGCCGATCAGCACCCCGGTCCCGGCGGGATAGGAGTAGAACAGCGGGCAATAACCCGCTTTGGAAAGCGCCGTCATTTGCAGCGGCACCACCGTGCCATCGGCCAGATTCAAACTCCAGGACACCGACCCCCCGGGATTAACCGTCATCGCGCCGAAACCATCGCCGGCAGGCAGATTCGTGCCGCCCGGCGTGCCGGGCACGACCAGCGTGTAAGCGCCCTTGGCCGGCGTGGGCGCGGCGGCGGTGAAACCCGTGTGATCCGCATACAACTCGGCCGACCAGTTGGTGGCGCTGACGCTCCCGGTGATGAGTCCGTCCCCGTCCAGATCAAGCCGGAGATTCAAGCTCAACGGACTCTTGCCCGGACGCAGGATGGCGTTGGTCTTGGCATAATGGCCGTTCGTATCAAAGCCGGCGTTCAGCAAGTAGGTGCCTCCGGCGAGTTTGATGATCGCATTGAACGAGCGGTTGGCGTAAGTGGAAGCCGTGAACGATCCGGCGCTGGCGATGGCCACGCCATTGGTATCATAGAATAAACCGTTGTAACTGCCCGCCGCGCGGGCGAAGGAATTCGAGAGCGACGCGCTGTCCGGCTCGACCGGAAGCGGCGGCGTCAAACTTACCAAGGTTCCGCCACCAATACCGCCACCACCGATGGAACCACCCGTGCCGCCGGAACTGCCGCCCCCGACACCGCACGGTGCCACGTCCACGTAGGAGGGGAAGGCAACGGGCGTGGTTGGGAATGGGTTGGCATCGGCACAATTGGCCAGCGTGGGATGGTTCTGCGAAGGAATGAGGCAGCTGTCCTTCAGCGCCTTGTTGAACACATACTGCGTGCCGCTGTAATTCAAGTTAGTCGAACTGAAGAATCCGGCGTAGTTGCTGATCCAGTAGAAACGGCCCAGGTTCTTGCCGTTGAGTTTCTCGGCGAAGTTGATGCCATTCACCAAGGCCTGCGCGTAATAGATTTTCATTCCGGGCGCGATGGTGACGTTGAGCAGGTTGAAGGCGTTGTCCGTGTTGGTCGCCGCGTTGGTCAACTGGAGCGAATCCACATAGAGCGCGTTGCTGCAATTGACGGGCGTGAAGGTGAAGGCCCCGTTGGCGCCGCCGTCCAGCACCAACCGGCCCAGCGCGGCGTTGTTGCTGTAGCCCGCCAGCGACGCCCCGCGGTCGCGGCCCGCCCAGCGGCTGGTGGTCAGCACATTTGGATGCGTCCCGGCCGGCGCGGTGTTGAAGACGGTCGTTCCAAGCAGGTCGCCGTTGAGGGGGTTGCTCAGCAGATTGAAGGAACCGCCGACCGACCAGGTGTTGCCGTAAGCCGGCAGATTGGTGGCGATGGTGTTCGGGTTATAAATCTGGCCGAACTGGTTGGGCAGGTTGAAACCATCGGTCAGCAGGTTGGTTGGCGAGAGCGTCAAGGCGCCGCCGGCAAGGATGGCGTGGTTGCTCACGGTCAGACTGTTGCAGGTGACGCTGACGTTGCCCGCGCCGGTGGGCGCGCTGAAGAGGCCGTTGGTCAGATACACGGTTTTGGCGCGCAGGGTCAGGTTGCCGTTGGTGGCGTTCTGGAACACGCCGGAGTTCAAAAAGTAATTCGCCACGATGAAGCTGCCCTGGTTGGTAACCGTGCCGTAGTTGACAAAGGACTGATATGGCGTGGCGGCGTTCGGGTCGGAGTAGGGACTGGTCATGTTGCCCGCGAAATTCATCAGGTTGAGCGCGGTGATGGCACCCGCGTTGGTCAGGTATTTGAGGTTGGGCAGCGACGCCGACCATACGATCTTATCCGACAGGAAATTCAACCCGCCGTAGAATGAAAACGCGGCCAGTCCGTTGGTGGTGATGGTCAGGGTCGTGGCGTCAATGGAAAGGTTGCGCAACACGTTCAGCGAGTCGCTAATGGTCAGGTTGGTGGAGTGCAGGGTCAGATCCTGCACCACCGGCACGGTGGTGGGGAACACCTGGCTGTTGACCAGCAGCACGCGGTAATCGTTGGTGATCCCGCCCACCGGCTCGAGCCACCGGGCGGTGAACGCCTGGATTGCGCCGCTCCAGCGCGGGAGCAGCGGCCGCTGCAGGTTGGTGATCGTCAAGAAACCGTTCGTCACCCCCAGGCTCATGTCGGAAAACGGCGCGTCCAACGACACGCCGGCGTTGCCTTCAAACTGGTTCGTGCAGCGCAGCAGCAAATAATCCGGACCGCTGATCTGGGCGTCAGCCAGGTTCAGCGAGCGGGTCGCCGAAATCTGGATGCGCTCCGGCAGGTTGGTAAAGTTGCCGCCATAAATGCTGTTGGTGGTGGACAGCGAGGGAACCAGCTGCAGGCTCAAGTAGGAATAAAAATTGGTCACAATTCCCGGAACGATCGGGATAAGTCCGGTGCTGGCCGCGTTGGCCGGGTTCAAGAGTTCCGTGGTGCTCTCCGCGAAGGTGTAATTCTGCGGCACGCCATTGAGCGTGAAGAAGGCGTTCGTGACGGAGGTCGCGGTGAGCAAGACTGGAGCGCTGGACAGGTATAAATAATTGGTCACCTGCAACTTGGTCAGCGGATCGGTGAAGGGTGCCAGCCATTCCACATGGAACCCCCCGGAACCGGCGAAGCCGCGGTCAAAATAAACATTGTGACTGACCGAGCCGGGGCTGGTGTCCTGCAGGAAAGTGGCCCGCCAGATAATGGTATTGGTTCCCACGGGGACGCCCGTGAGGTCTGGCGCGTAGGGTGTGGAATTGAACAAATCCAGGGTTTGAACAAATGGCGCGGGAACCAACCGTGTCGAGAAGAATGAAGAAAAAGCAGAATTTTGAAGCAAATTAAGGCTGGGATCCCAGTCGGCGTTGGTGTCGGTGCCCACACCGGAATCCTGGCTGGAGATGCCGAAGGTGGAATTGGTGAAACTTCCCGACGACGCGAAGGACAACGTGCCGCGGCTCAAATCCACGTTTTCACCGGTCAGATTGATCAGCGCGGGACTGATCCCGCCGCTCACCGCCCCGCCTGTGCCGCCAAAGAAAAACAGGATCTGCGAGGTGGAGTTGTCGAGGTTGATCACTCCGGAATTCGAGATGTTGGTCGCCGACAACAAAAATTCAGTGTTTCCGCCCAAAGCAAAAAACAACAGCCCGCCCGCCAGGCTCGATGAGCTTGAGCAATTGATGATGCCTCCGCTGGCGCCATTGGGCTCGTTGACAAAGCTAGCCGCCATCTTGTTAAAGGGCACGCCCGGCTTCGGCGGTATGTAATAAGTCGGAAAGAAACCCAAATTCAGGCCGGGAACGGCGTTGATGGTGCCGGTGTTGGTGTAATTGAGCGTGTCGGAGGTGGTAAAATAAAGCGCGTCCCCGCTGACGCCATCCAGCGGAACGTTCACATTGAAAACGCCAAGGTTGACGAAATTTGTGGCGTCAATGACCGGCGGCACCACATCGGTAGATGTGCCGTTCCACGTGAACGTGGAACTGATCTGCGCCTGCGCCAGCGGGCCGCACGCCAGCACCAAAAACCACAAAGCGGAACTGCGTTTCATAAATTCAAGGGTAATGGGACGTTGGATTCCGGATTTCATGGCGCTCAGGGGTCAATGGTGATCGAATACTGCACGTCCACAAAGCGCGACGTGGCGTCAGTCACGCGCAGGATAAAGTCGTAGGTCGTCGAAGCCGCGACGGCATCGGGCGTCCCGGTGATCTGACCGTCGGAAGTCAGGCTCAAGCTCGGTGGCAACCCGCCGGGCGAAGCCGGCGAAAACGTCCACGTGTAGGGAGCATTCCCACCCACGACGGAAAGGGCATTGGTATAGACCACGCCGGTGGCCGCATTCGTATACACAAACGAGTAGGGCACACCGCCGTTGCCGTCGGGCAGAACCGGCGTCTGCGGATAGACCGAGATCAAAACCTGGTTGATCAGATTGGCGATGCTGGTGCCATTGGGATAGACCACCGGATCATTGGTTGTTCCGTCAAAGGATCCCCAGAGCAACCCTTGAATCGCCGACGACTGGTCCGAGTTGAAGAATCCGGAAAGCGTGGCGGCGGAGAAGTTATAGTTAATGGTGCCCACCTTGTTAAATGTAAACGTCATGGGCGATTGGATGGTGCCGGGGCCGGCGAGACCATTGGTTCCAGCACGGCTGAACACCATTGCGGAGCGCAACACCGTGTCCACCGGCGGGAAAGGATTTACTTGTGGTCCCGCCGCCAGATCGCGCGCGGTGAAAAGGAAATCCGGCTGCCTGACCACACGCCGAAACTGACTCGGATACAGCGTGTTGTTTGTCAACTCCACCAAGGTATAGGTATTTGTCGCCGGTGCCCAGAAGGTGCCGATCAGCGAATCGAAATCCCGGCGCACAAAGTGAATCTGCTCGATGCCCTGGCGCAGACCCACGGTGTCGGGCGGACAGGTCACGGGACGCACGAAAAGCAGATGGTTGGTAACATAACTCACCAGGCCCTGTGAAACCGTTGAACCGTTCCCGTTGACAAGGTTCGACAAGTTGGTAATCGCGCCCAACAGGTTGGTGAAGGTCGGAGTGACGATTGGATTGGTCGTCGCCGTGACGATGGTTTGAAGCTCTGCCAGAATCACCGGCGGCGCACAACTGTTGCTGGGCAGCAGGATGTAATCCCCCGAAGGCACTTTGGGGCTGGTGAAATTTTTGGCCGTGGTTGTGGTCGTCAGGGTCAATCCCGGCGGCCCATAAGGGCTCGGAGTCAATTTCGTGGTGACCAGAGAAAAGAACGACGAGGCATTGGTTTTGTAAGGGTACACGTTTCCAAAGGAGTGCCGGTAGAGAAACACGAAATTGGTTGTATAATTGGTGATGATCAGAAGGTTTTGGATTCCGGGCGGCGCCCAGGGATAATTGGTGAGCAGCGCCGTATAGTTCGTCGTGACCAACGGGCCATAAGGAGGGTTCGCCAACTGGTCGTTGTCTGTGACCACCAAGCCGGGGAACAGCGCCTGCAACTGGGCGGCGGTGTTGGTGACCGAAGCCGAAAGCAGGGCCCCGTAGTCCAAAGTGGTCAGAAACTGCGGCGGGTTGTTGGTGACCAATTGAACAGTTTCCGGACCGGAACTTTCAGTGATGTAATTGTTGGTCTGGATGAGATACCTCAAGCCGGCCAAATCATCCCGCGTGAGATAGGTGTAGTAACCACCGATCCGCAACCCCACGCCGCCCGAGTTGATTCCCAAGCCCGTGCCCGTCCCAAACCCCGAACCAATCCACGCCGGTTCCGCCGCCACGGAGGTGAAGGTATCCGCGTGCGGATCCACCGCATATGGAACGGTATAGGCCAGCAGAGGTCCCGTGCAGGCCTCAAAGATTCCATAAGTGAACAAGGTGCCGTTGACATAGGCGGAATACTGCGGCGTCTGCAGATCCGTAGGTGAGACTGCAAAATTACGCTGGATGACGAGATATTCCCCGGCGAGCGGGCAAGGCGTGCCCATGGTTCGATCCTTGAGCGTCCAAGTGTATTGATCCGGTGGAGCGATGCCCAGCTGCTGGACCATCAGATGCAAGGTCATGGATTTGACATCCGTCAGCGCCAGGTTCTGCGCTACGGGGTTGATGCGCTGCGACGACAAAGGAAACTCGGACAAGTCTGGACTGTATTGGGAAATGTTGGTCAGGCTGTTCATGATGCCAAACGCCTGATCCACCGCCACGACGCCGTTGGACCCGAAATAGTTCAGGAAGTTGGCGTCCATCGCATAGTACAGCACCGGCACGTTGCGGCGAAAATCCTCTCCCAAGTTATGCGGTCCAGCGTAACCCGAATATCCCACCACTCCGCCAGGGGTAAAACCACCGAAGTAAGTATCCCAAGCATAGCCGATGGCGGGAATCTGGTAAGTCTCGAACGGTCCCAAGAAGGCAAAACCAAACGCGGCCTGGCCGCCGGTGAGCAGCACTGCCAGCATCAACAGCGGGTTCAGCAAGCGCTGCTTAAACAAACTTTTTGCGCTCCGGGCGGCGGTGGAAATGGTCAATCGTTGCTTCATGGCCTTGAGTTTAATGCAAATTTACCGGCCCGCTTTGATTGGGACCGAGGAAGTATCCCGCGCCGGTGCCACCATCCAGCAGCACGCCTTGGAAGGTAATGGTTTTGGCGGAGCCGGGAACCGGGGCGCTAGCAGTGAATGCTCCTGTCATAGGTGTCAACAGGAAGTTGAGCTTATTGGTGCTCAGGTTGGTCACTTTGCTGCCCGCGTTGAACTGAATGGTCCAGGTCAACGGCTGGGCCAGTCCCGCCCCGCTCAGGCTCAGCGAATGAATGCCGGACACCGGGGCCTGGTAGGCCGAGCCGGAAATTGAAACTTCATTTGTGAACCCGGCGGGATAGTAGGCCGTGCCGCGCGCCGAAGGTTTGAACCAGACCAAGTCACCGCTCACAGCACCGTTCGTTCCGGCGGGCGTCGCCGTCAACTGCACCCAACTAATGACACAGCCGCCGCCATTGATCGGCGCATACAACGGCCAGATGCCGGAAGCCGACGCCGCGCTGATCTGGTTCACTTTGGTGCCGTCCGCCAGCGAACCACTCCAAGTCACACCACCCGCCGCGTCCACAGTGACCGTGCCAAAGCCGGCGCCCGCCGGGCTAGCCGCGCCGGTCGTGCTGCCCGGTATGACCAAGGTGTATTGCCCGGCCAGTGGCGACTTATTGGTCGTTTTGTTGAAGACCTGACGGTCGGCAACCAGCTCCGCCGTCCAGTCCCCGCCGGACTTGATCCAACCGGAGATTTGATTGTTGCCGAACAAATCCAACTGCAGGGCCAGCGTGAGCGGAGCCAGTCCGCCGCGATAAATGATCCTAGTCCCGCTCGCGCCGAAGTCGTCGAACGCACCGGCAATCGAATAAGTCATGCCGGCCAGCGTGATTTTCGCCGTATAACTCTTGCCCGCCGTGGTGGCCGCACTGAAGTAACCGGAACTGGCTGGCGTCATCACGTCACTGGGATAGAACAGGCCGTTGTAGGCACCAGCCGCCAGCGCAAACGCGTTCGTGGCCGGGAAGCCCGAACCGGCGGGGACAATCGTACCGGGATAATCCAGCGTCGGCGGCTCAACATACGGATACACCAAAGTATTGCTGCCTACCGGACCGATACTGCTTACAACCGTGTCGCCGACAAATTTCGGAGAGCCATAATTGGTGGCGTACGGCGGCAGGACAAACCCGGCACCGGCGTAAATCTGCGCGAACAAATCGTTCCGCGTCGGGCTGAAGGTCGGCCCGCTCCAAACGGCGAGACAGCGCCCGGCGTTGTCGGTCCCAAGCGCCTGCTGCTGCTGGGCCCCCACCTTTTTGGTGTTGACCTGAAACTCTCCGCCAGCATGGGAGCCGTCCTCGTTCAGCAATTGGCCGAACACGCCCTCGCGCGATCCATCCTGCCCCATGCTCGTCCAGACCGCCAAGAAATTGGTGCCTGTGGCGGTCAGCTTCGGGTCATACTGGTCGCCCAGCAACTGCGTATTGACGTACTGCTCCACGCCGCCACTGAGGAGGCCTGGCGATACCATCGTAAAAGGCCGCGCGAAAACGTCCCAGCCGTTGGCTTGCACGTCCCCATCTTTTTCGCTCCAGGCAAACATGAGGCTGCCGTCAGCCGCCGCGGCCGCCGTCGGATTGGCGCAAACGTGGGTGCTGGTGTTGACGGGAAACTCGGAACTGAGCGCCGCGCCGCCGCCGTCAAAAAGCCGCGCGTAAATGTCCACGCTGGGGCGGGAAATCTGGCCATAGTTCACGGACGTCGAGTCGGGCTGGGTGACGGCACGCTGCTGTTCGGAAACCCACGCCACCACGAAACCGCCGGAAGGCACAGCCGTGACCGCGGGTGAACGCTGGTTGAACGCGGTGAATTGGTTGATTTGAAATTCAGCGCCGACCTTCTGGCCCGTGGGTGAAAACATCTGGCCGTACACGTCCTGCATCGTGTTGGTGTTGAAGCCGGCATAGACGATCACGACGTTGCCGTTGGTCAGCACCGCCACCGCCGGATTTGCCTGATAAATTCTCGGCGAGCCGTTGACCATTTGGTCGAGCGCGAGCCAGCCATTTGTCGGCGCCAGAAAACGGGCGTAAATGTGCTGAAAACCCAGCACCCCAGCCTGCCAGGTGAAGACTGCGCCGCCGTTGTGCAACAGGGCCACCTGTGGATTCTCCGCGTCTCCCTTGCTGCTGGAGTTGATTCGGAACGGGGGAAACACCGGTGAAAACCCGCTGTCCAAAGCCCGGCCCCGGATGCTCAAGTTGTTGCCAAGCAGCGTCTGGTCCTGCCAGACCACGTAACCGCCACCGCGGCTGACGCTCACGGCCGGCATCATCTGATCTCCGGGCAGAGCCCCGGCGACGGCATATTCGCCACCCACCGGGCTGTAAATGGCTTGGCCCTGCGCGACGGTGGCCATGGCGGAAGCCAGACCACAACCGATCAAACCCTTCCGAATTAACAACAGCAATGACATAAATGGTTCGGTGTTTTTAACGGCGGTGCAATCTCAGGGCATATCCAATGGCCGTCAATTTACGTCCAGCCGGCGCGACCCGCGACCGGGCGATGGAATCGGCGGCAGCTGGCGAAGCATGACGGCACCGGGCTGACATACATTCAATCAATCTCAGGGTTTGACCACGGGCATCTTCTGGTCGGGAATCGCGTTTTGCGCAAACGGCAGATCCTGCTCCGCGTGCAAACGGTTGCCCGCCGGGTCAATGATCGAAGGCGTGACAAAGATCACCAGGTTTTTCTTCGAGGTGACATTCGACTCGCTGCGGAACAGCCTCCCGAGGAACGGCATGTCGCCCAGCACGGGGACCTTGTCCTTGGTTCGGTTCACGTCTTCGGTGATCAGACCGCCCAGCACGATGGTTTGGCCGTCCCAGACGATCGCGCTTGTGGTCACCTGCCGCAACCGGATGCGCGGCAGCGGCAGCACCGCAGTCAGGGGAATGCCGACGGTGCCACTGCCAACCGACTGCGCCTGCGGCACGAACTGCCCCGGATTGTCGTAACCAACAAATTGCGTCACGGTCGGGATCAGGGTCATCTGAATCGTATAGCCGTCCGCGCAAACATAAGGCACCACATCCAGCACGGGGCCAAAAGGCAGCGTCTGCACGTTGTACTGCACGGTGGAAGCCACCACGCCACCACCGCCGGCACCAGTGCCGCCACCGGTGGCCGTCCCGCCGCCATTCGCCCCGGTCTGACTGGTGTTAACGCCGGTAACGATTGTCTGCAAGTCTGCGGTCTGAATCTGCGCCTGACGCCCACTCAGAGTGGTGACCTGGCCTTCGTTCAAAAGATCCGCGCCATCGCGCTGCTCCAAGGCGTGCAGCACCATGCGAAACTGCGGATCCGTGAGGATTCCGGTGAAAGTCGCAACCGCCGGGGAGTTTGCGGCATTACGCAGTCCCCCGGTGAGCAACTGATCCGACAGCGAGGGTGCGGTTGCGGTGCCGAAGGTCGGGCTTCCGGGGAATGTGCCTTCAGGATTGGCCGTGCTGGGCGCGCCGTTGAAGGTCGGTGCGGTTCCACCCGATCCGACGATGGATTTTCCGTTCATGAGCACATTGCCCAAATACCAGTCGAAGCCCAACGCGCGACTGTCGTTTTGCGTGACTTCAACAAATTTGGCCTTGATGTTGATTTCTGGCGGCGCAATGTTCAGCGTTTCAATGGCCGCTTCAATAATGTCCAACTCCTGCGAGGTGGCGCGCACCAGCAAGGTTCCCTGCCGATCATTGAAAAACACGTTCTTAGGCGGGCTAAGGTCAACACCCACGGTTCGGAAAAAATTGATGACCTGGAGCTGAACCGTGTCCACGTTCTGGGTGCGGGTGATAAAATTCAGGCCTGAGCCCGATTGGCCGCCACCTTGAGCTCCGCCACCGCCGCCGCCACGACCGCCGCCACCGCCACCACCGCCGCTCGAGGTGCCTCCCGCCACGCTTAC
>Ga0209698_10000062_pt1 | contig 94732 bp, 86 predicted proteins | sample LitLauG_LLR_2012_FD_187203 | JGI IMG/M metagenome (GOLD analysis project Ga0209698, IMG submission 187203) | Freshwater sediment microbial communities from Pennsylvania, USA - Little Laurel Run_MetaG_LLR_2012 (SPAdes) (version 2) | ecosystem: Environmental > Aquatic > Freshwater > Creek >... | reverse complement strand
ACCAAGACCAAGCTCGTCGACTACCGCGTGAAGAACGGCGTGGCCTGGCTCGAGCTGACCGATCCGCCGGCCAACACCTACACGCACGAGATGATGCGCGATCTCGACGACGCCATCCTCTCGGCGCGCTTCGACGAGAACGTGCACGTGCTGGTGTTGCGCGGCGCGGGCGAGAAGTTCTTCTGCGCCGGCGCCAACATCAATATGCTCAAGGCCGTCAATCCCACGTTCAAGTACTACTTCTGCCTGCATGCCAACGAGACGCTGAACCGGCTCGAGCACACGCCCAAGCTGGTGATCGCCGCGCTCAACGGGCACACCGTGGGCGGCGGGCTCGAGATCGCGATGGCCGCCGACATCCGGATCGCGAAGAAGGGCGCCGGCAAGATCGGCCTGCCCGAGGTGGCGCTGGGCGTGCTGCCCGGAACCGGCGGAACGCAGCGGCTCGCGCGGCTCGTCAACAAGAGCACGGCGATCGAGCTGATGGTCGCGGGCGAGACGTTCGATTTCGAGAAGGGCCAGGCGATCGGCATCGTCAACCAGATCTGGGAGACCGCCACCGCCGACGAGTTCATCGAGAAGATTCAAAAGTACGCCGAGTCGTTCTGCCCGCCGAATCGCGCCGCGAAGGCGGTGGGCCGTATCAAGCGCTCGGTGCAGAGCGGCATCGAGGTGCCGTTCGAGAGCGCGCTCGCGATCGAGCGCGAGCTGCAGCAGCAGCTGTTCCAGAGCGAGGACGCCAAGGAAGGTCTGGCGGCCTACGTCGAGAAGCGCAAGGCGAACTTCACCGCCCGCTGACGGCGCCCGAAGCGAAGATCCGACGATGAGCCGGCCCGCGCGGTCTCGCGATCGCAGCGGGCCGGTTCGCGTTGCGCCGCCACGCGGAAGCAAGGGAGCGGCGGCAGGCGCCGCGCCAGCTGCGACGCACTCGCGCGGCGGCCCGATCGCCGTGGCGCTGTTCGCCGCCGTGCTGATCTCGGGCGCGCTGCTGCGGGCGCAGGTGGTGCGCTCGATTCCCCAGTTCTTCGGGCCCGGAGATCCGGCGATCTACTTTGGCATGGCGCGCGGCGTGCTCCATCACGGCGTCGCGCGCGTGAACTTCCTTCACCACTTCCTCGCGCTTCCCAAGTCCATCTCGCACATCGAGGACTATTACGAGCCGGCGTATGCCTATCTGCCGGCCCTGGCGATGGCGATCGGCGGCGAGAGGCACGCGACCGCGTTGTGGTCGAGCTTCGTGCTGGGAGTCGCGTGCATCGTGCTGGTGTGGGGCCTGGCGCGGCGTGACGGGCCGTGGACGGCGCTGATTGCCGCGGCGATCGTGACGTTCGAGCCCTGGTCGATCTACTACAGCGGCGTGCTGATGAAGGAGGCGGCGGTCAGCGTCATCGTCCTGGCGTACCTGTGGTTCCTGAGGCGTGGCGTCACGCTCGAACGCCCGCCGTGGCAGGCCGGCGTCGCCACCGGGCTCGCGACCGTCTGCGCCGGTCTCTTCCAGTACGAATTGATTCCGATCCTCGGCATCACCTCGATCGTGGTGCTGGCGATTCACCGCCCGCGGGCGCTGATCGGCTACTTCGCTTCCTCGGGCCTCGCGCTGCTGATGCTCGCGGGTGTCATGTGGCACGCGAGCGGCGTTCTGATCTCGGCCAAGTACGCGTTCGTGTTGGGCCGGGTGCCGGGCGATCCCGATCAGTTGCCGGGCGGCTCCGCCGGCGAGCGCACGCTATGGCCGTTCTCCTACCTCGGACGCTCGGTGCTGGAGCTGTGGTATCCGACGCTGCTGCTGCTCGGCGCGCTCGGAACCTCCAGCCCGCGCCTCGACCGCATCGAGCGCACGCTCCTGCTCACGTATCTCGGGACGCATCTCTACCTGCACGCCATTCCGCAGGATCTCTGGTCACGCGATTTCATCGTGCTGACGGCGGTGCTGGCCCGCCCGGCGGCGCTGGCCGTGAGCGCGCCACGGGAGTGGTGGCTCGCGCGCGGGCGAGCGCCGGCCGTGTGGACGCTGCTGTTCTTCCTGTGGGCCGCGGGAGCGGTTGCCCGGTTGCTGGTTCCCCCCGGAGCGTCGCTGGGCTTCTGGGTCTACGTCGGGCTCTACACCGCACTTTCGATTCCCGCCGGAGCCGTGGCCTGGGGATTGACGCGCTCGCGCTTGCGTTCCGCATGGGCGCGCCTGACGCCTGTCGTGGTGGCTCTGGGACTGACGGCCGACTTCGCGGTGTCGATGCCGTATCCCCAGATCCTTCTCAACCCCGAGTTTCCCACCTACGAAACCGAGCGTGCACGGCGCGAACGCGTGTGCCACTGGATGGCGTCGACGGTGCCACGGGGGCCGGTGTTGGCGCAGATTCCGGAAGAGGTCGAATGGTACTCCGGGTTTCCCTCGGTGGTGATGCCCGAGGTCTTTCATCCCGGTGCGGTGCGGCGCCTCGTGGCGCGCTACCACATCCGCTACCTGCTCGATCAGCCGGGTTCGATCCCGGACAGCGTGGTCGCTTCGCTGCCGCTCAGGAAGGTGGGAGAGAAGGAGGACTGGGGCTTGTACGAGTTCACGCCGTGATGCGGCGGCCCCGTCCGGCTTCGCGCGCCGCGCGTCCGCAACCGCGCCTCACGCCGCGCGGCGGAAGTAGGACCGCAGGCCCGCGGGCGTCTGCGCGCGCAGCAGCGCACGCGCCACTCGCGGGAGCGCCAGCGGTTCGGGGTAGACGAGGAAGCGGTCCTCGAAGACCGGGTTGAATTTCTTCTTCCAGCGGAACAAACCCTTGAAGTCGTAATAGCGGGCCAGCGTTTCCATCAAGAACTCGCGCGTCCGATCGTCGGCGGCCGGCGCGCTGAACGGCGTGGCGTTGGCGGAGGCGTCGTCGGTCGTCGCCTCGCCGCTGTCGGTCACGCTCGCGAGCCCGGCGAGCGAGAGCGACATCACGCGGTCGCCGCGCTCGCGCGCGCGATCCACCGACTTCACCACCAGGAACTCCGTGGCGCCGGTGGGCGCATCCGAGCGCCGCCGCATCATGTCCACCGCCCAGCCCTGGCGCGCCGGAATCGGCACCCAGGTCGCGAACGCCTCGGCGCGCGCGCGCGCGGGATTCCACGCCACCGCGAGCCACGAGTCACGCAGCGTATGCGGGTCGAAGCGGCCCATGCAGAAGCCCTTCTCGCCGCCGTGGCGCTTGCTCATCCAGTCGTTCGAGATCTCGCGCAGCTGCTCGAGCAGCGCGCTCTCGCGCGCGGGATCGAACGGATTCTCCTCCGGCACGAACATGCGCGCCTCGAGCCCCTGCCGCTCGAGCTTTCGCACCATGCGTCTCAGCTCGCCCACGTTCGAGCCCTCGAGCGTGAAGCGGTCGGTCCACAGCATGGGATCCTCGCCGATGTGGATCGCGTGCCAGCCCTGGCGGCGATAATTCGGCAGGTGCTCGGGCCGCGCCTGGAAGAACGCGAACTTCCAGTCGCGCTCGCGGCAGTGCGCCTCGAACTCGCGCAGCAGCGGCTGAACCTCCTCCGCCGGCCCGATGGGATCTCCCACCACGAGCAGCGTGTCGGACTGGAAGCAGTACGCGATCACGGCGCGGCGGTTGGAGCTGAAGAAGTAGTCCGTGTCGGGCGCGAGCGCGAATGCCGAGACCGAGCTGTCGCCATACTGCTTCACCAGCTCGGAGACGCGCTCGACCTCGTGGCGATGACGGCCGCGGTGCGTGACGGGCCGGAGCGAGACGAGCGCCAAGCCGATCAGCAGCGTGAGCGCGATCAGGCTCACCGAGTCGAAATACCACGTGACGATGTGGAGCTCGAACCTCGGGAGGTTCGCGCGCAGCTGGATCACGGGATCGCCGATTCCGAACAGGCGGTTCGCGGCCTCGTGCCAGGCGATCGAGAGCGACGACTGGAGCCCGAACCGCGACGCGATGATCCAACAGCCGACGAGCGCGTAAACCATCACCGCCACGAGCGCGATCAGCGCGCCCGAGCGCAGCGCGCGCCACGACAACTCGCGGCTCTTCACGCGGAACGCGTCGCCACTCGCGCCCAGCACGAACATCAGGCCGGCCGCGACCGTGGCCTCTTCGAAGTCGAACGCTTTGAGCAGATTGAAGGGCACCGAGAGCGCGCACAGGAACAGGGCGGCCACGAACGCCCGGCGCTTGCCACGCCTGAGGCCCCAGGCGGTCACGAGCAGCAGCGCGCCGGCGAGCAGCGTGAAGGTGCGGCTCGGGTCGATGACGTCGGTCGGCACCAGGTGCCGCACGGCCACGATGCGCTCGGGCGGCCTCGACACGATGGCCGACAGGAGGTCGATGACGCCCATGGTCGCGACCGCCAGCGAGAGCAGAACGCGGGTCAGGGTGCGATTCATGCGGTCGGAAACACTACCATGAACGGTCTCCGGTCGCCGGGGTCCGAAGGGCTGAGCTATCATGGGCGATGTGTCTCCCGATCGTGTTCGTCACCTCCTCGCCCGCGCGTGGCCGCGGGTGCCGCTCGTCGCCGCCCTCGGCGCATCGGCGCTCGCGGCCCCGGAAGGGGTGCTCGCGCCGCCCGTAGCGGGCGCTCCCTCGCCGCCGGCTGCGACGCGGCCCGCCCCGGCCCTGGATTCCTCGTTCTTCTTCCGCCACCCGCCCACCGCCGCGGACTCCACCCCGGAAGGGCGCCGCAAGCGCGCGGAGGAAAAGGTGCGCCTCGGTCGCGCGCTCGAGAATGCGCACACGCCAGCCGCCGCGATCATGGCGTATCAGACCGCGACCGAGATCGATCCTGAGATTCCCGAGGCGAACTACCGCATGGGCCTGCTGTTCCTCACCGTCAACCAGGTGAAGGCGGCCGCCGAGTGCTTCGTCCAGGAAGTGAAGCATCATCCCGAGAACGCCGAGGCGGCGCGCCAGCTCGGCATCGCGTACGCGCGGCTCGGACAATCGGCATCGGCGATCCAGCAGCTCGAGCCCATGGTTCGGAAGCACCCGAACGATGCCGAGGCATGGGCTGCGCTGGGCTTCGCGTACATGGGCGCCAAGCGGCCGCGCGACGCCGAGACCGCGCTGCGCCGCGCGCTCTCGATCAAGCCCGGCGTCTCGACGTGGCATCGCGATCTCGGCGCCGTGATGGCCTCGCTCGGCGACGTGGAGGGCGCGCGGCGCGAATATCACCGCGCCGCCGAGCTCGATCCGCACGACGCCACGCCGCTCATCAACCTCGGCAATCTCGAGCGCCGCGAGAATCGTCCCGACGCCGCGCTCGCTGCCTATCAGATCGCCGAGAAACGCGACACGCTGAGCCCGCTGCCGCTCGAGGGGCAGGTGGAGGTGCTGAAGGGCGAAGGCCGCAACGCCGAAGCCGGCGAAGCGTATCGGCGCTGGCTCGACCGCAAGCCCGACGATCACCGGGCCCGCCTCGATGCCGTGCGCTTCTACGACGAGATGGGGCGCGACGACATCTCGCTCGAAATCGCGCGCGAGGGTGTGCGCATGGATCCGCAATCGCCGGACGCACGGCTCATCCTCGGCATGGCGCTTCAGACCGCGGGTGACTGGCGAGGCGGGCTCCACGCGATGCGGCAGGCCGAGGCGCAGTTCCGGGTGCCCGAGGATCGCGCGCGCGCGGGGGCGCTGATCGCGGCGATGCGCGCCCAGGCGCCCGACTCGCTGCGCGATTTCTTCCTCGCCGACAGCCTCGCGCACCCCGGCCTCGTGGACTCGCCGGTGTCGCCGCCGACGAAAAAACGGTGACGTTGGGCAAATGGACAGCGGCCTGAGCATCGGCTAACTTTGCTCCTCCCGTTCGTCATCACCCACCTGAATCGCGGACGTCCATCGTGCCGGCTCCATCCCACACCCTCTACGTCGCCGCGCCGCGCGGGTTCTGCGCCGGCGTGGACCGCGCCATCGACATCGTCGAGATGGCGCTCGAGGTCTTCGGCGCGCCGGTCTACGTGCGGCACGAGATCGTTCACAACCGCCATGTGGTCGACGACCTCAAGGCGAAGGGCGCCGTCTTCACCGACGACCTCGCCGACGTGCCGCGCGGCTCGGTCGTGATCTTCTCGGCGCACGGCGTCTCGCCCGCGGTGCGCGAGGAAGCGCGCGAGCGCGGACTCCGCTCGCTCGATGCGACCTGCCCGCTGGTCACGAAGGTGCACCTCGAGGCGCTGCGCTATGCGCGCGACGGCTACACCATCGTGCTGATCGGGCATCGCCAGCACGTCGAGGTGCAGGGCACGCTGGGCGAGGCGCCGGAGGCGATCCGCGTGTGCGAGAGCGTGGCCGACGTCGAGAAGCTCGAGCTCCCGAATCCCGAGAAGGTGGCCTACATTACGCAGACCACGCTCTCGGTGGACGATTGCCGCACGATGGTCGAGGCGCTGCGCCGCCGCTTTCCGCACGTCCGCGAGCCCGCGAAGGACGACATCTGCTACGCCACGCAGAACCGCCAGAACGCGGTCAAGGAGCTGGCGCGCCGCTGCGGCGTGATCCTGGTGGTGGGCGCGCCGGCGAGCAGCAACGCGAACCGGCTGGTCGAGGTCGCGATTCAGCATGGCGCGCGCGCCTACCTGATCGAATCGGCCGAGGACATCCAGCCCGAATGGATCGCGGGCGACGTCGGGCTGACGGCGGGCGCCTCGACGCCCGAAGCGGTCGTGCAGGATTGCATCGCCCGCGTTCACGCGCTCGGCGATTACCGGCTCGAGGAGCTGCGACTCGCCGAGGAGCGCGTCGTGTTCCCGCTGCCGGGCGAGCTGCTGTCGGTGGCGCAGCTGAAGGGCGTCGCCGTCGGCGCCGGCAACGAGCGCGCCGCGGCCCGCGCCGCGGCGGCATTCAGGATCTCGCACCACTAGATCGTGAACCTGCCGTCCGCATTCGTGGCGCCGCACCGGCCGACGCTGGTGCTCGACGAACATCGCCGCCACCGGACGCCGATGCTCGAAGCGCTGGCGCGGGCGGCGGCCGACCTCGCGCTCGCGAAGCCCGACGTGATCGTGGCGCTGAGCGCGCGCTGGAATACGCCCGGGCCGTTTCGGGTGGACGACGGCGCGCGGCACCGCACGCTCACCGATTACTCGGGATTCGGCGTCGAGGTGCGTTACGACTGCGAGGGCCAGCCGTCGCTCGCGCGCGCCGCGATCGAGGCCGCGCGCGCCGCCGGCCTGCGCGCGGCGGCCGCCTCGCATGGCGCCGACAGCGGCATCACCGTCCCGCTCCATTTTCTCTCGCCCGCGGGCCGGCTCCCCGTCGTGCCGCTTTCGCTGCCCGCGGCGGATGCCGACACGTGCCGGCGATGGGGCGACGTGCTGCGCGGCGTGCTCGAGGAGTGGCCGGGGCGCGCGGCGTTCATCGTGGGCGGATTGCTGTCGTGCAACGAGCACGCGTGGAACCTGAAGCGCGAGGTGCCCGAGGCCACCGCGTTCGATCAGGCGACGCTTCAGGCGATCGAGCGGGGCGCGTGGGAGGAGATCGTTGTCTCGAACCGCGCGGTTCGGGGGCGTGCGCGCCCCGAAGCGGGGCTGCGGCATCTTCAGGTCATGCGGGGCTTCGCCGGCGATGCCGTGCGCGGCGTGGTGCGCTGCTACGAGGGATCGAACGGTATGGGCGCGGCGCTGATCGAGTTTCCGCTCGCCGCGCGGGGAGGGACATAGAGCCGGTGCGCGTGCTGCTGATCAACGCTTTCCACTACCTGCGCGGCGGAGTCGAGCGCACGTACCTCGACGAATCGCGCTGGCTCGCTGCGGCGGGCCACGAGGTCGCGCACCTCGCGACCGAGGATGCGCGCAATCTGCCGCGCGGCCCGTGGGACCGCTTCGTGTCGTCGGCGGATTTCGGCGCCGGCGCTTCGGCGTTCTCCCAGCTCGCGCAGCTGCCGAACCTGATCTCGTCGGAGCCGGCGCGCCGCGCGGCCGCCGAGCTGGTCGCGGCGTTCCGGCCCGACGTCGCGCACCTGCACGCGCCGAGCCGCTATCTCACGCCGTCGGTGCTGGAGCCGCTCGAGGAGTCCGGCGTGCCGACGGTGATGACGCTTCACGACTTCAAGCCCTGGTGCACGAATCGCATCCAGTTCGCGCACGGCGCGCCGTGCGAGCGCTGCAAGGGCGGCGCGCACTGGCACGCGCTCGCGACCGGCTGCGTTCAGGATTCATGGCCGAAGAGCGCGGTCGGGATGATCGAGGCCTATGCGCACCAGGCGAGCGGCGCGTACCGGCATGTGAGCCTGTGGATCGCGCCGTCACGATTCGTGCGCGAGAAGGCGATCGAGTGGGGCGTGGCGCCCGGCCGATTGCGGCTGCTTCCGCACGGGCTCGAAGGCGCCGCGCGCACCGGCGCGGCTCCCGCCGTGGCTGCCGGCGCGGCGCCCTACGTGCTCTTTGCCGGGCGGCTCTCGCTCGAGAAGGGCGCGGCGCTGCTGCCCGAGCTGGCGCGAGCGCTCGCCCCGACGCCGTTGCGCGTGGTGGGCGAGGGCCCGCTGCGCGCCTGGCTCGATCGCGCCGCGCGCGATGTTCCCGGGCTCGCGGTGCTCGGACATCTCGAGGACGACGCGCTCTCGCGCGAGCGGCGCGCCGCCGCCGCGGTCGTGGTGCCGTCGCTCTTTTACGAGCACTTCTGCTATGCGGCCGCCGAGGCGATGCTGGATGAGCGTCCGGTGGCGGCATCGCGAATTGGCGCCATCCCGGAGCTCGTGGAGCACGAGGTCACCGGCCTGCTCGCGCCGCCCGGCGACGCGCGCGCGCTGGCGGATGCAACGCGGCGCGCGCTGGGACCGGAGGGCGCGCGCTGGGCGGCCGCGGGTGCGGCGCGCGTTCGCGAGCGGGCGCGGCCCGAGCAGCACGTTCGGGATCTGCTCGAAATTTATCGGGAGGCGATGGCGATGGCGCACGGGACACGTCGGGGGAGCGCGGCATGAAGATCTCGTCCATGAACTGGATGCAGGTGGAGAAGTATCTCGAACGCGAGAATCGCGCGGTGCTGCCGGTCGGCTGCACCGAGCAGCACGCCTACCTGAGCCTCGCAACCGACAGCCTGCTGGCCGAGCGCGTGGCGGTCGAAGCGGCCGAGCCGCTCGGCGTGGCCGTGTTCCCGGTCGTCCCGTACGGCATCACGCCCACGTTTCGCGCCTACCCCGGCACGGTGAGCCTGCGCGTCTCGACCCTGCTCGACGTGGTTCGCGACGTGCTCGATGCGCTCGATCATCAGGGTTTTCGGCGCGTGCTGATCGTGAACGGCCACGGCGGCAACTCGCCGCTCTCGGGTCTCGTGAACGAGTGGGTCTCCACTCACGCGCGCTCGCGCGTGCGGCTCCACAACTGGTGGAACGCGCCGCGCACGCTGAAGAAGGTGCACGAGATCGACGCGCTCGCGAGCCACGCGTCGTGGATGGAGAACTTCCCGTGGACGCGCCTCGAGGGCGTCACGCCGCCCGACGTTCAGAAGCCAATGGTGGATCTGGCGAAGCTCGCGGTCTCGAATCCCGACGAGGCCCGCGCGCTGCTCGGCGACGGCAACTTTGGCGGGCGCCACGTGCGCGGCGACGACGACATGTTCGCGCTCTGGCGCGTGGCGGTCGAGGAGACCCGCGACCTCATCGACCACGGTTGGAGCTGAGCGGCGAGCGACCCGCGCGCTACTCGGCGCCGCCGAACGCCCAGGGCTCGAGCCCGGGCTCGAGCTCGACCCCGAGCGCCGAGACGATGCGGTTGACGAGGTTGTAGAGCGCCGCGATCTCGACGGTCTTGAGGATGGCGCGGTCGTCGAATCCGTACTCGCGCAGCCGCTCGATATCCTCGCGCTTGCGCTCCGCCGGCTCGCACGTGAGGGCGATCGCGGCGTCCAGCAGCACGCGATCGCGCGCAGCGAGGTCCGCCTCGCGATAGTCCCGCGCCACCGCGCGCGCCAGAGCTTCATTGCCGCACGCGCGCGCCGCGCGCGGCCCGTGATGCGCGACGCAGTAGCCGCAGCCGTTGACCGCGGAGACCGCGAGCGCGATGAACTCGGCTTGCGCGGCGCTGAGCGGGGCGGAATCCGCCATGAGCGCGCGGTAGTGGGCGAACAGCGCGGAGAGCCCGCGCGGATCGAGCCCGCACGACTGCCAGAGGTTCGAGACGCGGCCGGCGCTCGAGACGGCGCGGACCGAATCGTAGATCGCGGCCAGCTCACCGCCCGCTTCGCGCTCGCCGATGGATCGGATCCAGCTCACGGGAGCGAATGCTAGGGGCGCCGCGCAGCGCGGTCAACGCGCCGATGATATCTTGATTCCGTGCACCCGAACGCGAAATCTCCCGGCGGCCGCCGCGCCCCGCGCCCCGCGATCGCGCGCCTTGCCCTGCGTCCCGCGATCGCGCTGATCGCGCCCGCGCTCCTCTTCGCGCTCTCGTGCGGGCGCGGCCATCCCGCGCCCGCGGGTGGCGCGGCCACAGCGCCCCACGCGCTCGATTCCCCGGCCGACAGCGGAAACGACGCCGACATCGAGCACGCGCTTCGCATTGCGCGCGCGGGCGCGCCCAGCGAGACGGCGCCGGTGTCCGCGCCCGCGCCCGATTCGACCGCGATCAAGAATGCATGGCACGACGAGGTGCAGGGGATCGACGCCACCCTGCTGACGCCGAAGCAGCACGAGCTGTTCGTGCGCTTGGCGAACGCCGAGCGTTGCACGTGCGGCTGCGGCTACACGCTGGCCGGGTGCCTCGCTTCCGACATGACGTGCGAGATCAGCGGCGCGAGCGCCGCGGCGCTGCTCGATTCCATCCGCGCCGGGCGCATCACCCACGCGCGTGGCGTGCGCGAGCGGCCGCGCGGGAACTGATTCCTCGCGCGCGAATGGCCGGGTCCGCGCGGTTGACACCCCTCGATGAGGCGGCTAATTTCACCTCGTTCCCGCCACGAAAAACCCTCGAGGGCCCGCGCTCTTTCGCCCCCTCTTCGAAGGAGGATTCGAATGCCATTCCCCAAGCTCGAAGCCCGCAAGTTCGCCTCGATCCGTGAATTGAACGGCATTTCCGCCCGCACCATGGAAGAGCACTACGAGCTCTACAAGGGCTATGTCGGCAAGACCAACGAGATCCAGGAGAAGCTCGGCGCCGTCGATCGCACGACGGCGAACCAGATTTACAGCGACCTGCGCTCGCTGCGCGTGGACCTCTCGTTCGCGATCGGCGGCGTGAAGAACCACGAGACCTACTTCGGCCACCTGGGCGGCAAGGGCGGAGCGCCCGGCGGCAAGGTCGGGGACATGATCAAGCGCGACTTCCCGTCCTACGACGCGTGGCTCGCCGACTTCCGCGCCTCCGGCCTCGCGGCGCGCGGCTGGGTGTGGCTCGCGTACGACCACGATTGGAGCACGCTGACGACCGTGGTCGGCGATGCGCAAAACACGTTCCCGCTCTGGAACGCGACGCCGATCCTCGCGCTCGATGTCTACGAGCACGCCTACTGGCTGGACTACGGACGCGCGCGCGCGAAGTACATCGAGGCGTTCTTCAACAATCTCGACTGGAGCGTGGTGGAGCAGAATCTCGAGCGAGCGCTCGCGATGTCGGCCGTTCACACCAAGTAACGACTCGAGGCTAGGGGCGCAAAGCGCGCCCGCCGCCGCCGGGCTCCTTCGGGGGCCCGGCACCGCTTTCGGAGGATGGATGACCACCAGCATGCTGCCGGTGATCGGCAGGCCCGCGCCCGATTTCACGCTGCCGTCCACCACCGGGGAGAACATCTCGCTGCGCCAGTTCAAGGGAAAGCAGACGGTCATCCTCTACTTCTATCCCAAGGACGACACGCCCGGGTGCACCAAGGAAGCGTGTGATTTCCGTGACTACGCGGCGGAGTTCGAGAAGCACCACGCCGTGATCCTCGGCGTCTCGACGGACAGCCTGGAGTCGCACCAGCACTTCCGGGAAAAGCGCAAGCTGCCGTTCCCGCTGCTCTCCGATGCCGAAGCGGAGGTCAGCAAGCAGTACGGTGTCTACAAGCAGAAGAATCTTTACGGCAAGAAGTACATGGGCATCGAGCGCACGACCTTCGTGATCGATCGAACCGGGCGAGTGGCGCAGATCTATCCGAAGGTCAAGGTCGAAGGCCACATCCAGGACTTGCTCGAGTTCGTCGGCGACGACTGATGCGCCACGCCCTGAGCGTGGAGGCGATCGTGGAATTCGCGCCACAGCATCCGGTGGCGGTGTTTCCTCTGCCCGACGTGGTGCTGTTCCCCCATACCGCGCTCCCGCTGCACATCTTCGAGCTGCGCTATCGCACCATGGTGCGCGAGGCGCTCTCGTCCGGCCGCCTGCTCACGCTGGCCGTCCTCAAGTCGGGGTGGGAGCGCTGCGATCCCGACCGGCCCGAGTATCACCCGCTCGGCTGCCTCGCGCGCATCGACGACGTGGAGTGGCTGCCGAACGATTGCTACGACCTGCGCGTGGCGGGCCTCGCGCGCGTTCGCATCGGGCGGCCGACCACCGAGTATCCCTACCGCACGGCGCGCGTCGAGCTGGTGCCGCAGGCGCCCTACCCCGAGGACGATCCGCTCGTCGAGATCGAGCGCCGCGCGCTGATCGCGGCCTGCCAGCGCTGGCGCGAGGCGCCCGCGGTGCCGGGTGAGCGACGGCCGGAAGCGGCCCTCGAGGCCGACGGGCGCTACGAGGGCCTCGTGAACGCGGCCGGGCTCGGGCTTGGCGTGCCGGTCGAGGAGAAACTCGCCTGGCTCGCGCTCGACAGCGTGATCGAGCGCGGCCGCCGGGTGCGCGAGAGCATCGATCGCCGGCTGCGCGCCGGCCATCCGCCACGCACGCACGGGGCGGGCGAGCTCAACTGATCATGGAGCACGAGAGCCGCCACGAGCTGGATGCGAAGGAGACCGGCCGGCTCGAAGCGTTCAGCGACGGCGTGTTCGCGATCGCGATCACGCTGCTCGTCCTCGAGCTCAAGGTGCCGCAGGGGCCCGGGACGCTCGGCGCCGGACTGATCGCGGAGTGGCCGTCGTTCGCCGCCTTCGTCACCAGCTTCGCGACGATCGGCATCATGTGGCTCAACCATCATCGACTCTTCACGCTGATCCGGCGCGTCGATCACGGCCTGCTGGTGCTGAACGGCGTGCTGCTCTTCGGCATCAGCGCCGTGCCGTTTCCGACCGAGTTGGTGGCGCGCGAGCTGGGACGCGCGGGGCAGGGGCTCGCGGTGGCGGTGTATGCCGGCCTCATGATCTTCATCGCGTTCGCGTTCAACGCGCTGTGGCGCTACGCGTCGTCACCGCGCCGCCAGCCGGCGCTGCTGCGCCTGCCGCACGATGCGCCCGAGGTGGTGGCGATCCACGAGCAGTACCGCCTGGGCCCGGTGGGCTACATCGCCGCGGCGGTGCTCTCGCACTGGAACGCCACGGTGGCGCTGCTCCTCATGATGGCGCTCGCGCTCTTCTTCCTGTTGCCGCCGCGTGAGCGGCGGGACGCCGGCGCGTAGCGCGGCCGCGCTACCAGCTCGACGACTTCGCCTCGCCGGGCGGCGGCTTGAGGCTCATCAGGTAGGCGACGAGATCGCTCATCTCCTGGCCGCTGATGAGATCGCGAAACGGAGGCATCTTGAGTGGCGGTTCGAGCCCGGTGGGGTCGGCCTTGCCGACCGTCGGCACGCCGCCGCGAATGCGTTCCTGCAGCTCCGAGACGCTGTAGGTCTCGGAGACGTGCAGCAGGCCGTTCACCTTGCCGCCGCTTTCGGCGTTCAGGTTGTTGATGCCGCCCGCCCCGCCGGCGCCGTGACAGGCGTTGCAGCTGTAGCGCTCGAACACGGCGCGCCCGCGCGCGATCTGTGGGTTCGCCGCGTCATCGAGCGTGGCCTCGGCGCGCTTGCGCGCTTCCGCCTGACGACGCGCGTCCACCGCGCCGGTCGCGACCAGCGCGGCGAACAGGGCCAGGCTCAGGAACGCGACGAACAGCTTCTGCGTGGTGACACTCATGACAGCGCCTCCCATACCAGCAACACCAGCGTGAACAGGAACCCCGCGGTGCCGATCCAGATGCCGATCCGGCGCCCGGGTGCGAGGCGCTCGAGGCCGGCGTCGATCCACGGCCACGCGACCATGCCGAGCACGAAGGCGGCGGACGTCCAGATGCCGACCTGCATCGGCACCATCTTGAGCCAGCGATACGAGGGGAAGAAGTACCACTCCGGCCGGATGTGCGGCGGCGTGAACGACGGATCGGCCGGCACGCCGAGTCCGGGCGGGCGGGCCATCGCGTAGACCACCAGTGCGAGGAGCAGCACGATCGCGACCGCCGCCTCGCGCAGCACGTGCTCGGGGAAGAACTCGTAAGTCTCGGTGCGGGGATCGCCCTCGAGCCGCGCGACGCCGTGCAGCCGGACCAGCAGCAGGTGCGCCACGATCGCCGCCACCATCAGCGTTGGCAGCACGCCGATGTGGAAATTGTAGAAACGCGAGAGCGTGTTGGGATTGACGTCCGGTCCTCCCCGCAGCAGCCACAGCAACTGGTGGCCCACGAGCGGCACGTCGCCGAGCAAATTCGTGCCGACCGTGGTGGCCCAGTAGGAGAGCGAGTCGTAGACCAGCGAGTAGCCGGTGAAGCCGAAGCCGAGGGTGAGCAGGAAGAGCGTGACGCCGAACACCCAGGTCAGCTCGCGCGGGCGGCGGTAGGCGCGGGTCGCGAACACGCGGATCATGTGCAGCATGAGTGCGATGATCATGAGCTGCGCCGCGTTCTGGTGGAGGCTCCGGATCAGCCAGCCGTAGCGCATGGCGAGCGTGATGTGCCGCACGCTCTCGAACGCCCGCGCGGGATCCGGCGTGTAATAAAACGTGAGCAGAATGCCGGTCACGACCTGAATCGCGAACAGGGCGAGCGGTGTTCCGCCCAGCCACGCGATCCAGGTCCGCAGGTGCGCCGGCAGCTCCTCGCGCAGCGGCTTGCGGAGCTCCTCCATCGGCACCGGAACGCGCTCCGCGAGCCAGCGCCTGAGCGAGGAAGCGCTCATGCCACCCCCGCCGGAGCGCGCACCGTGAGCTTCACGAACACCTGGCCGTCGCGCACCACCGCATCGATGGGCGGAAGCGGCCGCGGCGGCGGCCCGCCGAGCACGCGGCCCTCGCGATCGTAGCGCCCGTGATGGCAGGGGCAGAACCACGCCTGCTGCGCGTCCGGCTGCCACTCGATCACGCAGCCGAGGTGCGTGCACACGGCGGAGAACGCGCGCACGCGGTCTCCCATGCGCTCGATCGCGACGTGGCCCCCGGGAAGGTGGGCGATCCGCCCGCCGCCATCCGGAATCGACGCGAGGGCGATGGCCGGCACCTCGACGACGCGCTCCGGCGGCTTGGGCGGCGAGAGGAACTGCAGGAAGCGCACCGCCACCGCCCCGGCGCCGAGCGCGCCCGCGAGCCCGAGCAGCAGATTCGCCAGGAACTCCCGCCGCGTGGTGGCCTCGGCGGGCGCCGCTTTCCCATCGCGCATGTCGGCTCCTAAGGCTGCGCGTTCACGAACGAGGGATTGAGCGTCTTGACCTTTGCGAGCTGCGCCTCACGGTCCGCATCCGCCAGGTTTCCGAGGTGAACGCGCAGGCTGTCGGCCTTGCGCACGCTCGAGTCGTAGGCCAGGAAGCGATAGATGGCCTTGCCGTCGTCCTCGGACATCTTGGAATCCGGCTTGTAGACCATGCGCTTGATATAGCGCTCCCACTCCGCTGGCAGCACGAACTGCGAGTTGATCGGGCGTGCGACCGTGTGGCACTTGACGCACTTCTTCTGGAACAGCGCGTAGCCCGCCTGCATGTCGGCCGGATACTTGGAGACGTCGATCTTCGCCGGGCCGGCATCGAGCTTCTTGAGCCGGGCCTTCTGGGCCGCCTCGTCTTCCTGTTCCGCCCAGCCGATGCCGGCGAGGACCGTGAGCCCCAGCATCATCAGCACGATCGGATGGAGGAGCCTGCGCTTCGTCGTGTTCATGGGGTCTCCGATGTGAGCCGCCGGCTAATAGAGCATCCGGATGCGGGCGAGGAATCCATGGGATTTGACCGACGCGTTCTCCAGCTCCTGCCACTCGGCCGAGAGGAACACAGCGGACTGGAGCAGATAGGTGGTGCCGACCACGTTGTCCGAGATGTTGTCGCCCGAGCTGCCGGTATTGGGATCCACGTTGTCGTAGCGATACGTCGCCACCCAGCGCGGCATCACCTCGCCGGTGATCTCGCCATAATAGCCTGTGGTCTTGATCGTGGCGCCCAGCTCGGCGGACTTGTCCTGCCCGCCCCCGAAGCCGGCGGCCAGATCGATGCGCTCGATCGGCGCGTAAGTCCCGGTGACCCCATAGCGCGTGAAGTCGTCGCGCGTGGGGGCGGGATTCGTGAGATCGAGGGCGGTGTTGCCATTGTAGTAGTAGACGTTCGCGGTGTTGCGGGAGCCGATGAGGGCGGTGGCCTGCGCGAGCACGTCCACGCCGTTCCCGGGATGCTGGCGCGCGTCGCTGCCGTCCCAATTGTAGCCATTCATCGCCGCCACCGACACCATGCCGGACATGAGGTGGCCCTGATTGAGCCGTGTCGCCATGTAGCCCACCTCGGCGCCCGCCAGCATCGTGCCGAGCCCCGGTCCCGCGAACGTGCCGATCGGCGCCGGGGACGTCTCATCGAGGATGAGCGGCAGCGACTGGGTCATCTCGCCGTGCCCGGCCTTCTGCCACACCAGCGGTTGCATCTTGCCGGCGCGTAGGATGAGCTGACTCTCCGGCTTGCCATAGTTGGCCTGGAATTCCGCGTTCTCGAGCTCGGCCTGCCCCGCGTCGTTGTACGGGATGAACAGCATCTGTGCGGAATAGTGATCGCCGATGGACGAGCCCGCGATCAGCTCGACCTCGCTCAGCTCGAACGCCGACTTGCTGGCGCCGGGATCCGGATACTCGGTGATCGTCCCGTCGATCTGGCCCGCGATCGCCATGGCATCGCCGATGGTGTGCGCGGGGAGCACCTTGAGCGTCAGCTTGCCGTTCTCATCGGCGTCCGGCAGCCGGAATCCGGAGCGCCGGAACACCATGCCCACGTTGTTGAGGCGGGGCGGGTTCGGTGAGTGGCATACGTCGCAGTCCACGTTGAAGCGCCGGGCGTAGGCGGGCGTGGCGTCGGCCGGGCGCGGCGAGTGGAAAGCGCTCCACGCGAAGCCAGCCCACAGCAACGCGACGGCAAACCACAGCGGCCGGATTCTCGATGCAGGATTCGAGATCATGATCGGACCTCCACATTTGAAGTGCGATTCGAACTCGCATTCACACGCCGAGAGAATGCGGACGCGGAAGTCCGACCACAAGGTAGCCGGAAGTCGCAGCGCGGGTATCCGAAGGTCTTAGCGCTGGGCGGAGCCGAGCACGCGTGGCTGGGGCGTTGCCGCGAGTGTGGCGCTGGGATGCGGGCGCGAGCGCGGATCGGCACGCGAGAAAGATGCGCTGCTTCACGATCCTGGCGTTGGAGTCCCCCGATCCCACAGACGCCCGACCGATCCACAGCGCATCTTGCACACGCCGGCTCGAAACCGGCGACTCGATTTCGCTTCAGACCGAACAACGACGCCTAGAAGGTTGCGACCTGTCCGCCGTTGCGGAGCGCCGAAGGGGGACGGGGCGCGAAGCAGGCTCTCGCGGCTGAGGAGGGGATGGCTTTGGGGACGAGCGAAGGTTAGGATTCCGCCCCACGCATTGCAATGCCAAAATATGACCGCCCTCCACCCCGGAGGGCTGACCCATTGGAGGGCAGATGCCGACGCTGAACCGGGGCTTTGCGCTGACTTGGCTGGGACACTCCACCTTCAAGCTCGTGACGCGTGGAGCGCGCACGGTGCTGATGGACCCATGGGTCGAAAACAATCCCGCCTGCCCCAAGGAGCTCAAGAGCTTCGATCGCATCGACGTGATGACGATCTCGCACGGGCACGGCGATCACATGGCCGACGCCGTCACGCTCGGAAAGAAATTCAAGCCCACGGTCATATGCAATTACGAGATCCACCTGCATCTGCAGAAAAAGGGCGTCTCCGGCACGGCCCCCATGAACAAGGGGGGCACGCGCGAGCAGGATGGGCTGCGCTTCACCATGGTGCATGCCGTGCATTCGAGCGGCATCGAGGACGGCGGCCAGATCGTATACGGCGGCGAGCCCTGCGGCTTCGTGGTCACGCTCGAGGACGGGACCCGCGTCTACCATGCCGGCGACACCGGGCTGATTCCGGATTTCGAGCTCGTGCGCGAGCTCTACTCGCCCGAGATCGCGCTGCTGCCGATCGGCGACCTGTTCACGATGGGGCCCCGCGAGGCCGCGGTGGCCGCGAGGATGCTGAAGCCGAAGTGGATCGTGCCCATGCACCACGGCACGTTCCCCGCGCTCACCGGCAGCCCCGACGCGCTGCGCGAGGAGCTGAAGCGGCTGGGCGTGAGCGCCGAGGTCGTCGCGCTGCGCCCCGGCGAGACGCTGAGCTGATTTCCCCCGGTCGCGCGCCGCGGCCCGCCACGCCTGGGCGGCGCCTCAGGTGCTCGCCTCAGGTGCTGAAGATCGCGGCCATGTCGTAGAGCGCATGCACGGCCACGCACACCGTGGTGCTCGTGCGATTGCGCAGCCAGCCGAGCACGGCGCCGATCAGCATCACCACCAGCATCCCGAACCACGAATACTGGACGTGCAACGACGCGAAGAGCGCCGACGTCAGCAGCAGGCCGAGCCGGGGCTGGAGCGCGCCCCGCATCGTCAGCTCCTCGCCGACGCCCGCGGTCACGCCCAGCAGCACCGCGGAGCGCGCGCTCATGCCCACCACCATCGCCTCGTTCACCTGACGGTCGTGGACCCACAGCGAATGAAACACCACGCGCTGGATCCACTCCGTGCCGGCGTTGAGCGCGAAGAGCGCGGCCGCGCCGATCACGATGACCCACACCTCGCGCGAGTGCAGAGGTTTGAGCCCCAGGCGCTCCATCGTCTGCCGCGCGTCGCGGCGCACCAGGAATCCGACGCCCGCGAGCGTCAGCACCAGGTAGCCGAGCAGCTCGCCGCTCAACACGCCCGAACCCGTGAGGAGCTCGGGCGTCTCGAGCAGCGGCGCCATCAGCCGCTGAAACGCGATCACACCCGGCAGCGAGACGAGCAGCGAGAGCGCGACGAGCCGCGCGGAGAGCCGCAGCGTGTTGGAGTCGTCGGATGTGCGGAACAGGGCGCGCTCGAGCCAGCGCACCACCGGCCCAGTCCAGCTCAGCAGCGCGAACACGGCGGCCAGGGCGCAAAAGCCCGCGGCCGTGAAGCGCTGCGCCCGGGGAGCGTCCCCCTGGAACACGAACGCCGCGAGCATCGCGAACGAGGCGCTGCCGCCGACCGGCACCACCAGGCTCAAGACCGAATTGAGCGGGAACCATTGCGGATCCATGTCGGCGGCCTGCGCGGCGATGAAGAGCCCGGCGAGCGCCACCAGTCCCGACAGCTCCTGGAGGTGCAGCACGAGACCGCCGATGCCGGGCAGGAAGATGAGCAGCAGCCACACCGCGAGCGCGAGGCGCGGATTGGGTCGCGCGGGGATCGGTGGCGGCTCGGCCGCGGCCGCTTGATTCTCATCGAGCATGCCGCCAGCATAGTGGGCGAAACGAGGGGCCACCAAACGTGATCGTGAACGTGCTTTATTTCGCCGAGGCCCGCGACCGGGCGGGGCGCGCCAGCGAGCCGCTCGAGGTGCCGGATGGGCTCAAGCTCGAGGACGCGCTGGCGCTGCTGCGGCGCCGGCATCCCGAGCTCGAGCCGCTCTGGGCGCACCTCGCGATCGCCGTGGACGGCGTGCTCGCGCCGCGCGGCGCGGTGCTGAGAGACGGCGCCGAGCTCGCGCTGCTGCCGCCGGTGAGTGGGGGCTGAGATGCCGCGACCCGAGACGCGCGTCAGCCCCGCGACCGCGGCGCGCTGGAGCGATCTCGAACGCCTGTTCGGCAGGAACGGCGGGTGCGCCGGCTGCTGGTGCATGTGGTTCCGGCAATCGAGCGCGGAGTTTCGAGCCCGACACGGCGAGAGCAATCGCCGCGCGCTGCGTGCGCTCGTGGGTGGCGCGGTGGCGCCCGGCGTGATCGCGTACCAGGGCGGCGAGCCGGTCGGATGGTGCGCGGTCGCGCCGCGCGATCACCACCCGCGCATCCTGCGCTCGCGCATCCTCGCGCCCGCGGACGAGCGGTCAGCGTGGGCGGTGACGTGCTTCTACATCGCGCCGCGGCTGAGGGGCGGCGGGCTCGGTCGGCCGCTGCTCGAGGCCGCGGTGCGCCACGCGCGGGCGCACGGCGCCCGGCTCATCGAGGGCTATCCGATCGATCCCGTCACGCGCGAGGTGACGAACAGCGAGGCGTACCACGGCCTCGTCTCCACGTTCCGCGCCTGCGGCTTTCGCGAGATCGAGCGCCGCTCGCCGAATCGTCCGATCATGCGGCTCGAGCTCGCGCGCGCGGGCACGAGGCGCGCCGCGCGGGCGCGAAGCGCGGGCACGACGCGCCGGGTGGGAGCGCGGCGTGGCTGAGCTCACGCGCGAGCGAATCGATGCCGAGGCGTTGACGCGCGCGGCGCGGCGTCCCGAGTGCGGTGCCGTCGTGGTGTTCCACGGCACGACGCGCGACCACCATGAGGGACGCCGGGTCGTCCTGCTCCATTACGAGGCGTACGAGCCGATGGCGCTCGCGGCGCTCGAAGAAATCGAGCGCTCGACGCTCGCGCGCCACGATGTGGCGTGGTGCCGGATCGCGCATCGCCTGGGCGAGGTGCCGATCGCCGAGGCCAGCGTCGTCGTGGTGGTGGCGGCCGCGCACCGCGCGCCGGCGTTCGAGGCCTGCCGCTGGGCGATGGACGAGCTCAAGCGCCGCGTCCCGATCTGGAAGCGCGAATCGTTCGAGGGCGGAGCTAAGGAGTGGGTGAAGGGGACGCCGCTCGCCTGAGCGGCGGCTGATCGCGCGCGATCGAATTATTTCGCGGGGCCGTCCAGGGCGCGCAGGTAGTCGCAGTAGGACGAATTGAAGAGCGCCCCCGGGCGTCGCTCGCGCAGCCGCACCACCGCATCCTCGCCGCTCCAGCCCAGCTGGTGCAGCACCAGGCCGGCGAGCAGGGGCGAGCGATTGAGGCCCAGGCTGCAGTGCACGAGCACGCGGCGGCCGCACCGCACCAGCTGCGACAGGTAGAAGGCCGAGGCCGTCAGCACGCTCTCGTCGGGGAGCGAGTCGTCCTCGAACGGGAAGTAGACGTACAGGATCCCGCCGGGCCGGGCCGGAATGCCCTGATCCAGGGCGCACTCGAGATCCACGACCACGGAAATCGCGAGGTCGCGCAGCCGGTCCCAGTCGTCCACGGCCTCGGAAACGAACAGGCGCTGCTGGTCGTCGATCGGCGTGACGTTCATGCCGGCAGTCTACAGGAGTCGGGCCAGCGCACCTCGCGCCTCCTCGCGCACCGCGTCATCGCAGTCGTCACGCGCCGCGCGTTCGAGCGCCGCGCGCGTCCACTCCGTGCTCCCGGCGGCCGCCCGGCGCCCGATCTCGCCGAGCGCCCACGCCGCATGCGCGCGCACCAGCGGCTCGCGCTCGCCCGCGAGCACGGCAGCGAGCGGGGCGGCGGATGCGGCGTTCGCGCGGTTGCCGAGCGCGACGCAGACGTTGCGCAGGAAGCCGGCGCGGCCGGCGCGCCGGATCGGGCTCTTCTCGAACAGCGCGGCGAAGCCGGCCTCATCGAGCGTGAGGAAGCGCTCGAGCGACCAGCCCTCCAGCTCGCGCGCATGGAGGCGCGCCTCGCGCGCGGGCGGCGCGAAACGGTTCCACGGGCAGGCTTCCTGGCAGAGATCGCAGCCGAAGATCCAGTCGCCAACCGTGGGGCGCAGCTCGCGGGGGATCGCCCCGCGATGCTCGATCGTGAGGTACGAGATGCAGCGCCTCGCATCGAGCTGGTAGGGCGCGACGATGGCGCCGGTCGGACAGGCGGCGATGCAGCGCACGCACGTTCCGCAGTGCTCCTCGGCCGGCGCGCCCGGCGCGAGATCGGGCTCGAGCGCGCGATCGACCAGCACCTCGCCGAGCAGGAACCACGAGCCCAGGTTGCGAGAGAGCAGTCCGGAGTGCTTCCCGGTCCAGCCGAGGCCGGCGCGCTCCGCCCACGCGCGCTCGAGAATCGCGCCGGTGTCCGAATACCACAACGCACGCGAGCCCGGAACGAGCCGCATGATGTCGCGCTGGAGCCCACGCAGGAGGTCCCGCATCACGCGGTGATAATCCTCGCCCGCGCCGTAGCGCGCGATGCGGCCGAGTCGCCGATCGCGCGCGGCGTCACGCCCGGGCGGATGACACATCGCGACGCAGACCACCGAGCGGACGTTCCTGAGGATCAAGCCGGGATCCGCCCGGCGCGCACGATGCTTCGCGCTCGCGAGCCAACGCATGCCCCCGTGCCGGCCGGCCGCGAGCCAGGCCTCGTAGTGGCGCGTGGCCTCGAGCGGCGTGACCGCCGCGATGCCGACGGCGTCGAATCCCAACTCCAGCGCGCGCTCGCGGATCGCGGCCGCGGGCGACGCGATCGGGATCTCGAGCGCCATCGAGGTCACCGTACGCTGTCGGGCTCGGCGGTCGACTCCGGCGTCTCGCCCGAGACGGCGCGCGCGCCGTGTGCGTGCGGCGCGCGCAGGATCTGCAGATTCGGCGGCGGTTCCTGCTTGGAATCGATGATGCCGCGCGCCTTGTTCGCCTGCGCGGCCGCCGCGCGGCGCATCACGGAGACGCTGTCGAGCGGCACGGCGGCGCCCGGCGTGCGCGGCTTGGAGTTCGCGTTCGCGAGCGGGTTCGCGACCCCGATCTTGACCGGCGTGATCGGCCGTCCGGTGGCGCGCTCGACGTCGCCGAGGCTCGGGCCGCGATTGAACTTGACGCCATCCTTCTCGGCCGGATTCTCGAGCGGCGCGAGATGCTCCGCCTCCGAGCCCAGCTGCGACGCCTTGACGACGTGAGACGGGAGATCGGTCGCCGCGAGCTGCGACATCGGCACGAAGAGAAACGGCCCGCCCGGCACGCCGCTCCAGCCTCCGCCCGAGGGGGGCTGCGGCGCCCAGCCCACGACGTTGTTGTCGCTCTGCCACGACACCCACGCCGGTCCCCAGTCGAGTCCCGGCACCCACACCCAGCCTTCGAACTGATCGTAGAGCCAGCGCCCGTAGTGATCCGTGGCCCATCCGAACGCGTCCGCCGAGATCCAGGTCCAGCCGTAGATGTCGCTCGGCGCCCAGAAGCCGGTCTGATACGGACGCCACGCGACGAAGTTGACGTGCGGGCGGAACACCCAGCCGTAGGGCTCGATCAGCACCCAGTCGCCGTCGTCCGCGAGCGCGTCGTAGAAGAAGCGATACTGAGGCTCCAATCCAGCGCGCGCGGCCGGCATCGAGACCGGCGCGGGCTGAAGCCCCGCGATGCCGCATGAAATCGAGGAGAGGGACAGGGCCGCGGCCAGCAGGACCAGCGCCAGGCGTCGTGACATGAGGATGCTCCCGCGGCTCAGAGGTTCTTGTAGTCCGGCCCGCCGCCGCCCTCGGGCGTGATCCAGGTGATGATCTGGTACGGATCGGCGATGTCGCAGGTCTTGCAGTGTACGCAGTTCGAGGCGTTGATGTGGAGCTTTAGTCCTCCGCGATCATCGCTCGGCACCATCTCGTAGACGTTCGCGGGACAGAAGTGCTGGCAGGGATTGCCGTACTCCGTGCGGCACTTGGTGGCGCACACCGACGTGTCCGCCACCACGAGATGCACCGGCTGATCCTCTTCGTGCTTCGTGCCCGAGAGGTAGACGTCCGCGAGCTTGTCGAACGTCAGCTTCCCATCGCCCTTGAATGGCGCGGGCTCACCGCCGGGATGAACCTCCGAGAGCTTGCGCATGCGCGTGTGGCCGGCGTGCCCCGGGACGCGGTCGCGCAGCCGCCAGTCGCGCCCGCCGGTCACCATCGCCGCCCCCACGTTCGCCATGCCGGCGAAGAGTCCGTGGTCGAAGCCCTGATGGAAATTTCGTACCCCGTGAAGCTCCTCGTGCGCCCAGGAATTCTGGAAGCGCGTCTCGTAGCCGGCGAGCTTTTCCTTCGAGAAGTCGCCCGAGAGCAGACACTCGAACAGCGTCTCGGCCGCCAGCATCCCCGACTTGATCGCGAGGTGAATGCCCTTGAGCCGCGCGCCGTTCAGGAACCCGGCGCTGTCGCCGCACAGGAGCAGGCCGTCGGCCCACAACTTCGGCATGGCCCAGAAGCCGCCCTCGGGAATCGCCTTCGCGCCGTATGCCACCGGCTTGCCGCACTCGATCAGCGCACGCACCAGCGGGTGGGTCTTGAAGCGCTGGAGATTCGCGTGCGGATCGCTGGTGGGATCGCGCGCATCGAGCCCGGTGACGAAGCCCACGGCCCAGTGCGTTTCGTCCATGCCGTAGATGAAGGCGCCGCCGAACGTGTCGTTGGGAAGCGGCCAGCCCATGGTGTGGATGACGCGTCCCTTCTGCGCGCGGCCCGCCGGCACCTCCCAGATCTCCTTGACGCCGGTCGCGTAAACCTGGGGATTGCGGCCCACCGAGAGGCCAAGCGGAAGGTCGAGGGCTTTGGTCAGCGTCCCGCGCGGTCCCTCGCAGAGCACGGTGGCCTTCGCGCGGCACTCGGCGCCGGGCTGGAAGTTCGCCTTGTGCTCGCCGGATTTCGAGACGCCACGATCGCCGGTGATCACGCCCGCCACACGCCCGCCCTCGATCAGCGGCCGCGCCGCCGGCATCTCGGTCGCCACCAGCACGCCCTTTTGCTCCGCGATGCCGGCGAGCCAGGCGACGAGATTGCCGAGCGAGAGGATGTGGTTGCCGTGATTCGCGAGCATCGGCGGCGTGATCGGGAGCTTGAGCGAGGAGCCCGACGTGAGGAGGTAGACATCGTCGCCCGTGACATCGCTGTAGATCGGGCAACCCTGCTCGCGGTAGTCGGGCATCAGCTCGCGCAGGGCGCGCGGATCCATCACGGCGCCCGAGATGCCGTGCGCTCCGACGCGCGCGGCCTTCTCGAGCACCGCGATCGAGATCTCGCCGAGCGGCTGGCCGGGCGCGCCGGCGGCCACCGATTGATCATGCTTCGCGATCAGGTTCGCGAGATGGATCGCGCCCGCGAGGCCCGCGGGGCCCGCCCCGATGAACTGGACGTCGAAATCGAGGACTTCACGATCCATGCGACCCCCGGTGCTGCGATTCGCTCCGGCGCGCGCGCTCGAGGCGCGCCCGGCTTCAGGCGCGCGGCGCGCTGCCCGCCGCGGCGGCCGGCGCTCCGTGCGCGGCCGCGTGAGCCTCGGCCTCGAGCCAGCGCTCGGCGTCAATGGCGGCCATGCAGCCGGTTCCGGCCGCGGTCACCGCCTGGCGGTACACGGAATCGGCCACGTCGCCGGCCACGAACACGCCGGGAATCGACGTGCGCGCGGTCCCCGGCTGCACGATCGCGTAGCCCTTGGAATCGAGCGGGAGCTGGCCCTTCAGGAACTCCGTGTTGGGCTGGTGCCCGATCGCGATGAACACGCCATCGATCGCGAGCTCGGTGATCTCACCGGTCTCGAGGTTGCGCAGCTTTACCCCGTGCACCTTCTGGCCCTCGACGCCCAGCACCTCGATCAGCTCGCTGTTCATGAGAAAGCGGATGCGCGGATTCGCGCGCGCGCGATCCTGCATGATCTTGGAGGCGCGCAGCGTGTCGCGGCGGTGGACGACCGTCACCTCGTTGCACAGGCGCGCGAGATAGTTCGCCTCTTCCATGGCGGTGTCGCCGCCGCCGACCACGACCACCGAGCGCCCCTTGAAGAAGGGGCCATCGCAGGTCGCGCACGCCGAGACGCCGAAGCCCATGAGCCGGTTCTCGCTCTCGATGCCGAGCAGCTTCGCCGAGGCGCCGGTCGCGACGATGACCGCGCGGGCGAGGTAGCTCTTGCCGTCGGTGACGACCTCGAACGGACGCTTCGAGAAGTCCACACGCTCGACCGCGGCCGAAACGATCTCGGTGCCGAAGCGCTGCACTTGATCGCGCATGCGCTCCATGAGATCCGGGCCCATGATGGCCTCCCGGAAGCCGGGATAGTTCTCGACCTCGGTCGTGATCGTGAGCTGGCCGCCGGGCTGATAGCCCGCGATCAGAACCGGCTTCAAGTTCGCGCGCGCGGCGTAGAGCGCGGCGGTGTAGCCGGCGGGTCCGCTGCCGAGGACGAGGACATCGTGAACCGTGGACAAGCTGGGCTCCTTGCAGGGGTTGAAGGATTGGAAGCGGTCAGTCTAATGGAACGGCTGGCGCGGGGTGAAGTGGGCGGCGAGGGGTTTGGATGCCGAGTGTCGCGCCGGGGGTGTTAAGAGTGCGAGGGTGGAGACTGAGGGGGGTGCGCCGCAATCAGTGGCGGCGCACCCCCGCATGAGTGCCGCCGTATCAGCGCTCGATCGGAACGCCGATCAAATTCCCGTACTCGGTCCAGCTGCCGTCGTAGTTCGTGACGCGCTCGAAGCCGAGCAGGTACTTGAGCACGAACCAGGTGTGGCTCGATCGCTCACCGATGCGGCAGTAGGCGATCGTCGCATGTTTGGGGTCGAGCCCGGTCTTGACGATGTAGATCTCGTGCAGATCTTCGGCGCTCTTGAAGCTGCCGTCGCTCTGGACCGCCGTGCTCCAGGGCACGCTCTTCGCGCCGGGTATGTGGCCGGCACGCTGCGCGGTCTCGGAGAGGCCGGGCGGCGCGATGATCTTGCCCGTGAACTCATCGGGGCTGCGCACGTCCACCAGGCTCTGCGCCGCGGTGCGCGATGCCTCGAGCACTGCCGGCGCGAACGCGCGCAGGCTCAGATCGGGCTCGCTCGCGCGGTAGCGCACCGGCGTGACCTCGGTGCGATCGACGGTGAGCGGCTTGTCGGCCTCGTTCAGCCACTTCACGCGCCCGCCGTTGATGAGGCGCACGTCGCGGTGCCCGTAGAGCTTGAATAGCCAGAAGCCGTACGCCGCGAACCAGTTGTTGTTGTCGCCATAGAGCACCACCGTGTCGTCGTTCGAGATCCCGGCGGCGCCGACCAGCTCCTCGAACGCCGGCTTCGAGATGATGTCGCGGCGCAGCTGGTCTTGCAGCTGCGTCTGCCAGTTGAAGCCCACGGCGCCGGGAATGTGGCCGGCGTCGTATGCCTTGGTGTCCACGTCCACCTCGACGAAGCGGACGCCGGGCTTGCCGATATTCTGCTTTGCCCAATCCGTGCCCACCAGGGCTTCGGGCCGGGCGTAGGTTCGGCTCAGCGGATTCGCGATCGTGCTCATCGGACTTCCTCCTTCAGAGTTGCGTCCCTTCCATGAGACTGGGGATGTGCTTCGCCATGTTGGCGGTGTACTTGAAGACGTTGTCGGGGAAGATCATCACGCCGAAGCCCTCGCCGCCGCGCTCGGCGACCCGGCGCGCGCCCTCGAAGACCAGCCCCGAGCTGGGGCCGGCGGGGAGCGCCTCGCGCCGGCACAGCTCGAGCGCGCGCGTGTACGCGAGCTCGAAATCGATCTCGAGGATCTCGTCGATCAGCGAGCGGTCGAAGAGTTTGCTGACGCCGAGCTGGCTGACGTTGCGCAGCCCCGGCACGTCGTGGCCCTCGGTGGGCTGAACCGCGATCACCTGGACGCGCGGATTTTGCTCGCGCAGGAAACGCGCGGTGCCGGTCACGGTTCCGCAGGTGCCGAGCGAAACGAAGAGGTGGGTGACGCGGCCTTGCGTCTGCCGCCAGATCTCGGGTCCCGTGGTGCGGTAGTGGGCGAGCGCGTTGATCTCGTTTTCGTACTGATTCGGCATGACGTAACGATCGGGGGACGCTTTGGCGTGCGTCTTCGCCAGGTTGATCGAGCCCTCACCCAGCCCCGGAGCCGGGCAGAGCTCGTCGGAGACCACCTCCAACTGCGCCCCCGCGATCCTCAGCAGAATCTTCTTTTCGAGCGGCACCTTGTTCGGCACGACCGCCCGCAGGCCCGAGCCGCGGGCGCCCGCCAGGGCCGCGAGGCTGATACCGGTGTTGCCTGAGGTCGCCTCAACGAGCGAGCGGCCGCTCTTCAGCTCGCCGCGCTCCTCGAGATCGAGCAGGAGCGCCCAGGCCGCGCGGTCCTTGACCGAGCCCCACGGGTTCATCCACTCGAGCTTGGCGTAGAGCGCGAAGGCCGCCTTCGGCGCGAGCGTGCGCAGCCGGACGAGCGGGGTGGGATTTTCGAGCGAGGGCATCATCTCGAATACGTCCTCGTAAACGCGATCCGCGTGGCTCATGGATCTCCTGTAGTCGGGCGAAGGGCTCGGGTCGGGCCAAAACGAAAACGCCCGCGGGGTTTCTCCCACGGGCGTCGTTCCGCGCCAGCCTCTTCAAGGGCGCGCTGGATTCGCCGCTAGGGACTCCCGCCGGCGTGATTTGGGCCGCAACAGATGCAGTGCATGCGTGATTCGATGCGCGGCGCCCAAGCGGGGTTCAGGAAATGTTCCGGCGGGCCCGGGCGCCGCGGCCGCTTCATGCGCCCTGGCCGCGAGCGGACGCTCGGGCGCCCGAGGCCTGCTACATCGCGCGCAGCGCCCGGGCGAGCGGCTGGCGGGAGGCGCGGATGGCCGGCAGCAGGCCGCCCACGAGCCCCATCCCGGCCGAGAAGATCAGGCCTATCCCCAGAATCTCCGGCGTCACCGTGAACGCGAACGTGGCCTCGCTGAAGGTCTGGAAATTCGTGGTGCCGGTCCGGATGCCGTTGATGAAGAGCGAGAGGAAGCACCCCAGCACGCCGCCGCACAGCGCGAGCAGCACCGACTCGATCATGAACGAGATCATGATCGCGAACGGGCTGAAGCCCAGCACCAGCAGGGTCGCGATCTCTCGGGTGCGCGCGCCGACCGCCGCGTACATCGTATTCATGGCGCCGAACACCGCGCCCACCGCCATGATGAGCGTGATGAACACGCCCGCGAATCGAATGACGGTCGCGAGCGTCTCGGATTGCTCGGCGTAGTAGTCGCTCTCGCGCTTGAGCTGGACGCCCAGGCGCGGATCGGCTTCGAGCTCCTTCTTCAGCGTCTCGAACTTCTGGGGATGCTTCATGCGGAAGGTGGCGCTCTGAAACACGTCGCCGCGAAACACCGGCATGAGCACCGCGTTGTCGCCCCAGATCTCGGACTCGAAGCTGCTGCCGCCCGCGGTGAACTGACCGACCACGGTGAAGTCCTGCTGCTTGAAGCGCAGCTTGTCGCCCAGCCTGCAGTTCGCGAAGCGCGACGCGATGTGCTGGCTCACGATCACCTCGGCGGCGCCGGGCGCGAACATGCGCCCGGCCACGATCTTCACCTGATTGCGCAGCGCGAGACCGCCCGGATCCACGCCGCGGATCGTCACGTTCGAGAAGCCCGGCTGGCCCAGGCGCGGCAGGTTCATCAGGACCACGACCTCCGGGCTGAAGAGCGGGTGGCCATCCGGCGCGGTCGCCACCTCGGGATTCGAGCGCATGATGTTCGAGGCGTCGCGCATCACGCCGCTCGAGAGCTCGCTGTCGGCGCCCTTGCGCATCGCGATCGCGTTGTTCGGCGAGCCGGTCGAGCGCAGCGCGATCTCGAAGCCCTGCGCGAGCGCCAGCGCGCCGATGAAGATCGCGACCGTGAGCCCGATGCCGACCGCGGTGGTGAGCGTGGCCACGGGACGGTTCACGACGTTGCGGAAGTTGTAGGAGATCGGGATCGCCATGTTCGCCCCTAGTCCACGCGCCGAAGCGCGTTCACGATGCGCAGGCGGGAGGCCTGCCACGCCGGAATCCAGCCGCTGATCGCGCCGACGAGCAGTGCGACGACGAGGCCGCTCCACACCGTGCTCCAGCGCACCACCATGGGCGGGAGAAACCCGCCCATGTTGAACCCCGAGACCAGCTGCTTCGCGCCGAACGCGCCGATCATGCCGCCCAGCAGCGAGATCGAGATTGCCTCCGCCAGCACCATCGAGAAGATCGAGGCGTCCGTGAATCCGAGCGTCTTGAGCACGCCCGTCTCGCTGGTGCGCTCACGCACCGCCATCACCATGGTGTTCGCGGCGATCAAAAGAATGGCGAACACTACCGCGAGCCCGATCACCTTGAGGACGAACGGCAGATTGCCGTACATGCTGATGAACCCGGCGGCAAACGCGCGTTCGGTTTCGGTGTGGGTCGCGTAGTCGGAGTTCACGAACATCTCGTCCACCTTGTGCGCGAACTCCGAGGCCTGCCCGGGATCCTTGAGCCGCACCTTGAAGAGGCCGGCACTCGCCTGGTGCGCGCTGTTTTCGTACAGGTACTTCCAGTGGAAGAACAGCACCTCGTTGCCGAACGCCTTGACCTTGCTGCGATACACGGCCCGGATCGTGAACGGCCAACTGCCCGGGTAGATCGTGCCGTTGAGGTGGATGGTCTGGCCGACCCTCCAGCCGTTCTTCAGCATCAGGTCATCGCCAACCACACAGGCGGTCTGCTCCGCCATGTACGAGGCGAGCTTGGGATCCATTCCGGCCGGCACGCTCACGGCGCCCTGCGCCGGCGAGTTCTGGACGATGTCGATCTCGTTCGCGTACATGGGAAAGAACGTCTCGGACTCGACGCCGAACTGCGCGAAGAAATTGCGCGGATCCTTGGGATCCTGACCGCCGAACCAGTTCTGCATCGCCACGCTGCGCACCTCGGGCAGCGCGGCAATGCGCGTTTCCATCGAGAGCGGGAGCGGGAACACCAGCGAGATCGCGTTGCGCACCACCATGCGGTTCTCACTGCCGACGTGCGTCGCTTCATCGAGCGTGTCGAGCACGCCGCTCAGAGAGCAGTAGAGAAACAGCGCGACCGTCACGCTCAGGAGCGTGAGCACGGTGCGGCGCTTGTTGCGTCCGAGGTTGACCAGCGTCAGGGAGGCCAGGTTCATGGTTCGCCCCTAGTTGGAGAGCACGCCCTTGTCGAGGTGCAGCACGCGGTGCGCGCTCTCGGCGGCGTGCGGATCGTGCGTGACCATCACGATGGTCTTCTTGAATTCCTGATTGAGCCGCACCAGCAGGCCGAGGATCTCCTCGCCGGATTTTCGGTCGAGATCTCCGGTGGGCTCATCGGCGAGCAGCACGGACGGATCGCTCACCAGCGCGCGGGCGATCGCGACCCGCTGCTCCTGCCCGCCCGAGAGCTGGCGCGGATAGTGGCTCATGCGGTCGCCGAGCCCGACCAGCGCGAGCGCGGTCTTGGCGCGCAGGCGGCGCTCCTTGCCGCTCATCCGCACCAGCAGGAGCGGCAGCTCGACGTTCTGAAGCGCGGTGAGCACCGGAATCAGATTGTAGAGCTGAAAGATGAAGCCGATGTTGCGCGAGCGCCACTTCGCGAGCTGCGAGCCCTTGAGCGATGAAATCTTCGCGTTGCCGACCATGATCTCGCCCGACGTCGGCTGGTCGATCCCGCCGATCAAGTTGAGCAGCGTGGTCTTGCCGCTGCCGGATGGGCCCATGAGCCCGACGAAGTCGGCTTCGGCAATGTCGAGCGAGAGGCCATCCAGCACCGGCACGAGCTGCTGGTCGCGCTTGTAGACCTTGCGAACGTTACGAACCTGAACCCCCGCCATGCAGCCCTCCGAAGATTAGCCGCCGATGACGCGCACGCGCGCGCCGGCCTTGAGCCCCGCCGGCGGATCGAGCACCACGCTCTCGCCGCCCTCGAGCCCGCTTCGAACTTCGACCTGATCCTCGCGCGGCGGGCCCAAATCCACCGCCCGTGAGCTGACGCGCCCGTTCTCGATCACCCACACGCGCGGAGCCCCGCCGTCCTTCGCGAGCGCCGCGGACGGCACGAACACGCGCCGGGGCGCGAGACGCATCTCGCCGTGCCCTTCGTTCTCGAACAACACCTTCGCGCCCATCTCGGGCAGGATACGCGAGTCGTGGTCGAGAATCGCCACCTTGACCTGCACCGTGGCCTTCTCGCGATCGGCGGTCGGCACCACCTGGCGCACGCGGCCGCTGAACGACGTGTCGGGATACGCGTCGAGCGTGATGCGCGCCGGCTGCCCGCCGCGAATCTGGGCGATGTAGGCCTCGTTCACGTCGACCTCGACCTCGAGCGTGGTCAAATCGGCCATCGTGACGATCGCGGTGCGCGTGAGGCCGCCGCCCGCCGAGGAGGGAGCGACGATTTCGCCGACCTCGGCGTCCTTGCGCAGCACGGTGCCGTCGAAGGGCGCGCGCACGCGGGTGTTCTCGAGCGCGGCCTCGGCGATCTGGGTCTGCGCCCTCGCGCTCGCGAGCTGCGCGTTGTCGGCGTCGAGGCGGGTTTGCGCGTCCTCGAGATCGGTTTCCGCGTTGAGCTTGTCGGCGCGCAGCTGCTCGGCGCGGTGGAGGTCGCGCTTCGCCTGCGCGATCTGCACCGTCACCTGCGCCTCGGCCGCGCGCGCCGCCACCACCTGCGCCTGGTAATCCGCGTCATCGATGGTGGCGATGATCTCGTTTTCGCGGATGAACGAGCCCTCGTGGACGCGCAGGCTCGAGAGCCGCCCGAGGATCTTCGCCGAGACCGAGGCGCGCGTCCGCGCGACCACGTAGCCGTTTGCCGTGATGCCGGCGCTCGAGGCCGTGCCGCCGCCGGTGGCGTTGACGGTCGCGGCGTGCACCGCGAGCGCCTGGCCGGGACGCGCGATCAGCCACCAGGCCGCCGCGCCGGCCACCGCGAGCGCGAGAACCGCCCACACCCATGCGCGGCCGCCACCCGAGCGGCCGGGAGGCGAATCGTCCGCGCGCTGAATGCGCAGACTCGAGAGGTCGGGAGTGCTCGTCATGAGGGGGCCCTGCGGGTGAAGTTCGACAGGCTAGAGTGGCGCATGAAAGCGGTCAAGCGAGCGGGCTCTTGTGCGCGCGCCGCTGCCGAGCGCGTTTGCCATCGCGCGCCGCTGCCCCTAAACTCCGCGCCGATCTTGCGGGCCTGAACACGCGCCCGAATTCCGGTCCTGAGGGAGAATATCCATGCCGTTCATCATCGCCGAGCCCTGCATCGGGGTGAAGGACAAGTCGTGCGTCGAGGTCTGCCCGGTCAACTGCATCTACGAGGGCGAAGACCAGTATTACATCCATCCCGATGAGTGCATCGACTGCCAGGCCTGCGAGGCCGCCTGCCCGGTTCAGGCCATCTTCCCCGACAACGGCATCCCCGAGAAGTGGAAGAGCTTCATCGAGAAGAATCGCGACTACTTCCAGAAGAAGGCGTGACGCGAGCGTCCCGTGACGGTCGACGCCCTTCCGACCCGCGATCAGGCGCTCGCGCTGCTGAACGAGTGGATCGCGAACCCCAGTCTTCGCAAGCACTGCTTTGCGGTTGAGGCGGCAATGCGCGCCTACGCGCGCTCGATGGGCGGCGATGAGGAGCGTTGGGGCCTCACCGGCCTGATCCACGATTTCGACTGGGAGCGTCATCCCGATGCGACGCGCCATCCCATGGTGGGCGTCGAAGTGCTGCGCTCGCTGGGCTGGCCCGAAGACATCCGCCGCGCGGTGCTCGGGCACGCGACCTACAGCGGCGTGCCGCGTGACACGCCGATGGCCCGCGCGCTCTTCGCGTGCGACGAGCTGTGCGGCTTCCTGGTGGCGTGCGCGCTGGTCCAGCCCGACAAGTCGCTGGCCGCGCTCGAGGTGGCGTCGGTGAAGAAGAAGATGAAGCGCGCCGACTTCGCGCGCAACGTGAACCGCGACGATATCGTGAACGGCGCCGCCGAGCTGGGCGTGGACCTCGATGCGCACATCCAGTTCACGCTCGACGCGCTGCGCGCCGTGCGGGGTGATCTCGGGCTGTGACGCCGCCGGCGCTCGCCTCCTCGCCGGAAGCGCTCCGGGCGGTCGGGGAGTGGCGTGAGTTCTACATCCTGCTCGGCACCGCGGCCGCGACGCTGGTCGGGCTGCTGTTCGTCGCGCTCTCGTTCAACCTCGACACGCTGCTGCACGATCGTCATTCGGGCGCGCTCGATCACGCGCGCCAGACGATGCGCGACTTCCTGATCATGCTCATCCTGTCGCTCCTCATGCTCGAGCCCGGGCAAACGGCCCGCCAGCTCGGCGCGTTCCTCACGACGCTCGGCGTCGTGGTCCTCGCCATGCTCGGCCGCGCCGCGGTGCGCGCCCGCCGCCTCCCCCCGCACGAGCGATTGCGCGCCCTGCCGCTCGGCCGGCGCATCGTGGAGCTCGCGGCGTATGCCGCGCTGGGCGCGACCGGCGTGCTGCTGTTTCGCACCGGCGATCCCGAATACCTGGTGTTCGTGATGGTGGTGGTGTTCGCGCTGCTCGGGAACGCGGTCGGCAGCTCGTGGTTCCTGCTCGTCGAGGTCGGCCGGCTCAAGGGTCGCGAGCGCTGAGCGCCTCGTGCCCCGCGCCGCGGCCGGCGGGCGCCGCGGCGCCGGCGGTCCAGGCCGCCGATCCATCCAACGCCTCCGCGCGCTCGACCACGAGTGTGACCGCGCCGAGCGTCTCGTCCACGCGCCCCGCGACGCGCACCACCGCGGCGCGCATCACGTCGGCAAACGCGCGGTAGGCGGACGGAAAGAGCACGCACTCCGCGAGACCGCTCGAATCCGCGAGCGTCGCGAACAACATGAGGCCGCCCGCGCGCGTCTCGACGCGCCGCCACGCGCACAAGAGCCCCACGAGCGTGGCGCGCGTGCCGGCGAGCCCGGGCAGCGAGGCGGCCGGCGTCGCTCCCGCGGTGGCCGTGACGAACGCGTCGAGCGGGTGCGCGCTGAACCACAGTCCGGTGGCCTCGAACTCGCCGCGTGCGCGCTCGATCGGCGTGAACTCGGGCAGCTCGGGCGCGGCGAGCGGCGCCACCGGCTCGGGCATGACCGCGGCGCCCGCGGGGCCCTCGAGCGCGGGCTCACGCTCGGCGGACCGCCTGGCGATCAGACCGCGCGCCACCGCGAGGCGCGCTTCGAGCAGCAGCGCGGGCCGCGTGCGCCGGAGGGCATCGAGCGCCCCCGCGCGCACGAGCGGCTCGATCTCGCCCGCGCCCGGGCGCGCGCGCTCGAGAAAATCCGACAGGCTCGCGAACGGCCGCGCCGCACGCTCACGCACGATGCGCGTGGCGGTCGCGCTCGAGAGCGCGAAAACGCGCGCGAGCCCGACCCGCACCGCGCCATCCTCGAGCGTCGCGTCCACACTCGAGCGCCGCACGCACGGCGCGAGGAATCGCACGCCCATGCGCCGTAGATCTTCGACGTGCACCCACATCGGATACATCCCGGCATGATGATTGAGCACCCCCACGGCCCACTCGGCGGGGAAGTGCGTCTTCAGGTACGCGCTGTGCCAGCCCAATGTGCCGTAACCCGCCGCGTGCGGGTGGCAGAACGCGTAGGCCGCGAAGCGCGTCAGCTCGCGCCACACCGCCCGCGCGCTCGCCTCGTCGGCTCCCGCGCGGCGCGCGTGCGCGACGAAGCCGCGCTCGAGCGAGTGGAACTCCTCGTCGCCGCGCGCGTGCGCGATCGCGCGCCTCAAGTCATCGCCCTGCGCGAGAGTGAGCCCCGCAAACGCGTGTGCGACGCGCATCACGTCCTCCTCGTAGAGCATGAGACCGTACGTCGCGCCCAGCACCGACTTGAGCCGCGGGTCCAGAAAACGCGCGGGCTCGAGCCCGCGATGCCGCCGGCAGAACGCTTCCTTGGCGCCGCGATCGCCGCCCTCGGCGCTCCCCGCGCCCGCCGGCCCGGGGCGGATCAGCGCGACCGCGACGATCGTCTCCGCGAGCGTCCGCGTGCCCATCATCCGCAGCAGATGGCGCATCGCCGGCGATTCGAGCTGAAAGCAGTTCAACGTGTCGCCACGCGCGACGCGCGCCGCGGTGGCGGGATCGTCGTCGGGGATGTCCTCGAGGCTGGCCACGGCGGCGGAGAGGGCCAAACCTGTGGAGGAGGACCCGGTCGCGTTCCGCTCCTGCGGAACGCTCCCTACTCTCAACGCGCCTCCGCCATCCTGGCTCCGGCACGTTTCGAGAGTCCTCCTCCGCAGGCCTGGTCCCTCTCCGCCCTCCGGCTCGCGTCGAGACTCCTCGTCCTCACGCCCGGTCCCTCCGGTGGGGAGGATCGGACGGGCTGAGGAAGGTGCGGGAGGCGCGCTGGAGCCAGGATGGCGGAAGCGCGCCGTGAGCAGGGCGGGTTCGGCAGGAGCCGAATCCGTCCGGCCCTTCCGAAGCTCCGTCCGATCCTCCACGCCAGGCGTCTCGCGTGCCTGCGAGCCCTCCCCAGTGGCCGACTCCGAGCGCGACGCGAGCGCGATGCAATCGCCGATCTCCGTGAGCGCGCGGTTGCCGAGCAGGTCCATCTTCACGAGCCCGATCGCCTCGATCGCGTGCATCTCGAACTGCGTGACGACGACGTCTTTCGCGGCGCGCTCGAGCGGCACATAGTGCGTCAGCTCGCGATCCGCGATCACAACGCCGCCGGAGTGGACCGAGAGATGGCGCGGTGAGCCGGCGAGCGCCGCGGCGAGCACGAGCGCTTCGGCGAGCGGCGGCTCGCTCCAGTCCACGCCATGGGCGCCCGGGAGAGCGGCGAGGCGCGCCGCGTACGGCGGCTCGAGCTCGCGCGGAATGCGGCGCGCGAGTTGGTTGACGCGCGCGTTCGGCACGCCCAGCGCCTTCGCGGTCTCGCGGAACGCGGAGCGCGCGCCGAGCGTCGCGTGCGTCGAGATCATCGCGACGCGGTCGGCGCCGTATGCCTCGTACACGTGCTGGATCACCTCGTCGCGGCGCTTCCAGCACAGGTCGATGTCGAGGTCCGGGCAATCGCGGCGCGAGGGATTGAGGAAGCGCTCGAAGTGCAGCCCGTGGCGGATCGGATCGACGTTCGTGATCCCGAGCAGGTAGGAGACGATCGAGCTCGCGCCCGAGCCGCGGCCCACGGTGGGGATGCCACGCGCGTGCGCGAAACCGACGATCTCAGCGACCAGCAGGAAGTAGTCGGTGAATCCCATCGCGGCGATCACCGCCAGCTCCTCGTCCAGCCGCGCCATGGCGCGCCGGTGCGCTCGGTCGTCGTCGTAGCGGCGTGAGAGCCCGGCCTCGGCGAGGGCGCGCAGTCGCCGATCGCCGCTTTCGCCGGGCGCGAGCGGCGCGCGCGGAAAGATGGGCGTTCCCGTCTCGAGCTCGAGGCGGCAACGCGCGGCGAGCGCCGCGTTGTGCACGAGCGCCTCGCGCGCGGCCTCGGGCCGGCCGGCGCGCGCGCTCACCGCTTGCACGCGGCGCGCCCACTCGGCGTGCGGCGCGAACCACGCCTCGCGCGCCGCGAAGGCCGCGGGAGGCATGCGCTCCATCAGCTCGCCGCCTGCCGCCGTCACCGCCGCGCGGTGCGCGTCGTGATCACGCGGATCGAGCATCACGACATCGCCGGTCGCGACCAGCGGAAGCTCCAGCGCGCGCGCCGCGTCCACGCGCTCCGCAAGCCGCGGGACCTCGGCCGCGAGGCCGCGCACGCCCATCCACAGCCCGGCCGCCCCGCGACGCGCACGCCCCGCGAGCGGCCCCGCCACCGGCTCGGCCGGCGTGAGCCCGCGAGCGAGCAGCGTCGCAGCGAGCCCGGGCGATTCGACGACGATGTGCAGACCGCCGGCCAAGGGAGGCAGCGCCGCCGCGAGGTCGAAGCGCGGATCGAGATGGCGCTGCGTGAGGAGCGCGCACAGGTGCGCGTAGCCGCGCCGATCGGCCGCCAGCAGCAACGCGCGCCCCGACTCGTGCGTGAGCGCGGCGCCGGTGATGGGATGGAGCCCCTCGGCGCGCGCCGCCTGCATGAAGCGCACGGCGAGGTAGAGATTGTCGCGGTCGGTGAGCGCGAGCGCGCCGAGCCCCCCGGCAAGCGCGCGTGCGATCAGCGCCTCGGGCGAGGCCAGCCCTTCGAGCAGCGAGCCATGCGATTTCACGCGCAGCGGGACGAACGCCGGCCGCGGCGCGCGCGCCGCATGCTGCGGCGTCGCTGACGGCGCGCGCGCGGTGCTAACATGCGCCGTCCCGTTGCGCGCCGACTCACCCACGACCCGGCCCACCATGACGAGCTTCGAGCCCCGCGATCCGGATTTCGAGCGCCGCGTGCGCGAGAGCTTCGTGCGCCAGCGCGTGATGAGCACGATCGGCGCCTCGCTCACGCGCGTCGAGCCCGGCGTGGTCGAGATCACGCTGCCGTTTCGCGCCGATCTCACGCAGCAGCACGGCTACCTGCACGCCGGCATCATCGGCACCATCGCCGACAGCGCGGGCGGCTACGCGGGCTTCACGCTCATGCCAGTGGGCTCGACGGTGCTGAGCGTCGAGTACCGCGTGCACCTGCTCGCGCCGGCGCGCGGCGAGTCGTTCGTCGCGTGTGGCCGCGTGGTGAAGCCGGGGCGCACGCTCACCGTGTGCGAGCTGTCGGTGGACGCGGTCGCGGGCGGCCGGCGGACGCGCTGCTCGATGGGAACGCAGACGCTGATCTGCCTGCCCGAGGCGGGGGATCGCCCCGCCGGCTGATCTCAGGAGCTCGCGGGGCCCAGCGGCTCGAGCACGACGCGCCCGTGCGACACCCACAGACGCACGTGCGGGAGCGCGCCCGCCTGGAAGTTCTCGGACACCAGCAGCCGCTCGAGCAGGCGATCCACCCACTCGCGCTCCTCGGGCGAGGTGTCGCGGCGATCGCCGGCGAAGCGGAAGTTGCACACCGCGAGGTTCGCGCCCTCCATCCACGTCAGCACCAGCCAATGCCGCCCGCCGGTCTCGTCGCCCGCGGCCGGCGGCAGATCGAGCCACAACGCGCTCACCTGATAATCGCCGACCGTCTGCTGTGACTCGCTCAGCACCATGGATTCGTCGAGGCGCATCACCTCGCGCAGCGCGAGCGGCGCGGTCTCGCCGGGCGCGAAATGCCCCTCGAGCAGCGCGGCGCTCGGCTCGATCCGCATCGGCGGGCTCAGGCGCTCGTGCGTGCGCGGATCGGGACGCTCGAGCTCGAAGCACAAAGCCTCGGGCCGATGGCGTGGCGCGACCGGCTCGGGAATGCCGCGCGTGACGTCCACGACCAGGAAGCCGGCGACCACGAGCATCAGCGCCGGGATCAGAATCAGCGCCCAGCGCAGCACCGGCCGCGCGGCCGCGCGCGCTCGACGATCCAGCTCCTGCGTCGCGACCGGCTCGGAAGCCAGGCGCGCGAACAGCGAGGGGCGCTGCGGCGGCGGAGAGGGCGGAGTGCGCGAGGGCATGATCCCGGGTTATCGGCATGTTCGCTCCGCGCGGTGAGGGCGGCGCGGCTCCGCCATGGATCGCTGCGGCGGGGCTCGGAGGCCGACGTGCTCCGGAAGAGTCGGGCGGGCTCGGCTCCTGCCGAGGCCGCCCTCTCTCCGCGCGCCTCCGCCATCCATGGCTGCGGCGCGCTTCGAGACTCTTCCTCCGCACGCCGGCGCCTCCTCGCCCCGCGCTGCGGCGCGCTTCGAGACTCTTCCTCCGCACGCCGGCGCCTCCTCGCCCCGCTCACTTCGTGAGCGAGGGCGTGCGCAGCCGAAAACCATGTGCGTCCTCTTCGAGCCGGCCCTTCAGGTGCAGCGCGCGCCCCGAGACCAGCACGCCGTGCCCGTATGCGCCGCGCACGCGATCGAACGCGCGATAGAGCGCGGCGCGGCGACCGGCCTCGCGCTCCTCGAACAGCGCGCCCTGCGTGGCGCCGGCCGGCACGAAGTTCGAGAGCACGAGCCCGACCGCATGCAGCGCGACGCGGCGCGTGAAGAGCGCCCCGAGCAGCGCGCGCGCCGCCTCGATCACTGCGGGATCGGCGTCATCCGCGGCCGGCAGCGTGCGCTCGCGCTCGGCGCCCTCGTTGTCGGAGTAGCGCAGCCGCACCGCGACGGTGCGCGCGACCACGCCCAGCTCGCGCATCGTGCGGCAGGCTCGCGAGGCCAGGTACTCGAGCATGCCGTCGATCTCGGCGCGCTCGGCGGTGTCGCGATGGAACGAGGTCTCGCGCGAGATCGACACCGGAATCTCGCGCTCGTGCACCGGCGCGGTGTCGCGCCCGCGGCAGCGCTCGTAGAGCAGGCGCCCCGGCGCGCCGAACAGCGCGGCCAGCACGTCCGCCGGCAGCGCGCGCATCTCGCCGATCGTGTGCACGTTCATCGAGCGCAGCGTGCGCGCGTGCGCGTGTCCGACCCCCGCGAGCTGATCCACTGCGCGGCTCGTGAGGAACTCCTCGGCCTCGCTCGCTGCGATCTCGGCGAGTCCATCGGGCTTCACGGTCTTGCCGATCAGCTTCGCGAGCATGCGATTGGGACCAACGCCGCACGTGACCGTGAGCCCGGTCGCACCGAGGATCTCGCGCTTGAGGCGCGCGGCGGCGCCGAGCGCATCGCCGTGCAGGCGCGCGGTGCCGGTGAGATCGCAATACGCCTCGTCGAGATAGGTCTCGACCGCGGGCGAGAACGTGCGGCAGAGGCCGAAGATGTTCTCCGCGAAGCAGCGATAGGTCTGCGCGTGGCCCGCGAGGATCACGACCTCGGGGCAGCGCTGCCGCGCCTCCGAAAGGCGCATGCCGGCCCGGAGCCCGAAGCGCCGCGCCTCGTAAGAGCACGAGGCGATGACGCCCGCGCCGACGATCACGGGACGGCCGGCCAGGCGCGGATCGAGGCGCTGCTCGATCGCGGCGAAGAACGCGTCGATGTCGACGTGCAGCACGACGCGCTCGGGCGATGCCAATAGCGGGGGCTCGGGGGCAACGCAAACATCTCCAGGGCGGGCGGAGCCGGACGCTTCCGGCATCCCCGCCGTTCCGGCGCCGGCTTCCGCACCGCTCCTGGATTCTTCGCTCTCGCGCCCACTCGCGGCGCCCTTCACCGCGGGAGCGGGTGCCGTGGGATTCGCCCGGGAGGGACGGAGCGCCGGGTGCGCGCCGTCCGGCGCCGCGAGCGGGCGCGAGCGCATCACGTCTCCAGCATCACGGCGTCGAGCCACCACAGCAGATCGCCGCCCTGGAGCTGGAGCTGATAGGTGTCGCCGCTTTCGTCCGTCACCGAGAAGAAGAAATGGGGATGGCGCGGCACCCGGTCGATCCAGCGCGCGTTGACGCGCACCACACGGTGCTCGCGTCCCCGGCGCCTGAACGCCAGCGGTGTCACGACGCCGCCCTGAAAGTCGGCGCGGACGGTCACGGCCTCATCGAGAAGTTCGGATCGCATGTCGGACCTGGCCCGCGCAGGCTACTGCACATTTGTGCACTACACAAGCACGGAAATACGGACCGGTCGAAGCGACTCTCGAGCGCTCCGGAAGCGGGCGCGACGGGCCTCGCGCCAGCTCGCCGCCGGCCTTGAGAACGCCCCCCTGGCTGCCGATAACCACGGGGCCCACTCACGCTCAGGAGGTCTCCATGCACCGCCCAGCCCCACCCCGCGGCGCCCGCCTCGCGGGCATCGCCGCGCTCTCGCTGCTCGCGCTCATCGCGAGCGCCACGTTCGCCGGCGCGCCGGTCGAGCTCAAGACCATCGAATTCGGCAAGGGTCCGACCGTCGTGCTGGTGCCGAGCCTCGGCATCGGCCGCATGAACTGGATGCCGACCGCGCGCAAGCTGCTCGGCGGACATCACGTCGTGCTCGTCGACCTGCCCGGTCACGGCGAGAGCCCGCTGCCCGATCCGTTCTCGCTCGAGGCCGCTGCCGATGCGGTGGATCAGGTGGTGGCGAAGCAGCCGGCCGACAGCACGATCGTGGTCGGCCAGGGCGTGGGCGGACTGCTCGCGCTGATGGCCGCGAGCGCGCATCCCACGCACCAGCGCGGCCTCGTGGTGGTGGACCTGACGCTGCGCTCGCCGCTGCCGATCGACGATCAGATGAAGGGTCAGTTCACGGACTTCATGGATCAGAACTACGACACGTTCCTTCAGCTCGTGTTCGGCCACTCCGGCCGCGACTCGGCGCAAAGCCTCGCGATTCACGCCATGGCGGCGCAGGTGCCGCCCAACACGATGAAGGCGTTCTTCCGCTCGCTCGTCAACGTGGACGCGACGCACGCGCTGCGCGATCTCAAGACGCCCATCCTGCCGGTGTTCACCGAGCACCTGCTGCCGAAGGCCGAGGACTGGCCTTCCGTTTCGAAGCAGCTCGGCTGGGCCGATGTGGGCAACTACACGCCGCGCCGCATCACCGGCGCCGGCACGCTGGTCGCGACCGAGCAGCCCGATTCGCTGGCGCTCGTGATCTCGCAGTTCGGCGAGCACGTGACCGCGACTACGCCCTCGATCGCCGCGGCGCGCTGAGCGCCCGCCGCGGGCGAGCCCGGCGGCGACCAACGAAAACGGCCCGGTGCTCGGGCACCGGACCGTCCGCAAGTCGGTCGTTTCTACTTGAGCGCCAGCTCCTTCATCGCCTTCGCGATGCGGAACTTGAGCACGGTCTTGGCCGGGATCTTGATGGCCTCGCCGGTCTGCGGATTGCGGCCCATGCGCGCCTTGCGCTTGACCACCACCAGCTTGCCGACGCCGGGGAACACGAATCCGTTCCGCGCCTGCTTCGCCGCCAGCACTGCGAGCTCTTCCAGAATCAGCGTGCTCTGCTTCTTCGTGAGCTCGAACTTGTCGGCGATGTGCCCAGCGATCTGCGACTTCGTCATCATCTTCGCCATCGTTGCCTTCCTCTCCCTATGAAGGTGCGTGTGGTTTTCGGACGGACGCCGCGGAGTCGCGCAGCGCCCTAGCCGCAGGTGGGTATAGCAAGATCACCCGCGATTTCAAAGGCATTTTTGAGCCGGGCACCCCTTTTGTGCCGGTTTGGAGCGGGTGAAACGGTTGCATAATCCGGGCCGCGCCAGTCGCGGGTGAAACCGGGGTCGGCGGGGGAGAACCGCGGGCCGCGTCCGCCGCCCGCCGCCGCGACGAGCGCGCGTGCCACCGCCGCCCTCAGTGGGGCGCGTGGGCCGCGCTGTCCGCGGACGCGCCGCGCCCCGCCGCCGCCGAGTCGGCGGCCGCCGGCGGCCACGTGATTCCGCGCTCGGCCGGCATCGCCTCGGCGAGCTGGGGCACGGTCGCGGGGAAATTGCGCGAGCGATCCGCGAGGTAGGCGAGCGCCGCCGCCTTGTCGTCGCCCTCGAGCGGGAAGGGCTGAAACGGCGCGTCCGGCCAGCGCGTGATCTGGATCGGCACGAGGTCGGCGGCCACCGGCCCCTGCGCCGGCACCCACAGCCGCGCGATCGCCGAGAGCTTGTCCTTGGGATCCTTGTTGCCGCCGAATACGAAATTGCCGAGCGAGTAGAAGATCGGCGCGCCGCGGTAGACCTCGACGCCCTGGAAGCGGTGCGGATGCGCGCCCAGCACGGCCCGCGCCCCCAGGTCCACGGCCCGATGCGCGAGCGTGATCTGATAATCCCGGACCTCGTTCGACCCCTCGTGGCCCCAGTGAAAGAACGGGATCGCGGCGTCCACGCGCGGCACGAGCGCCGCGAGATCCCGCTCGAGCATCGCGGTCATGCACGCGAGATCGGTGTAGCAGCCGGCCACGCCGGCCGAGTGGTCGGTCGCGTACACCGCCGCCGGCTCGAGCATGTCGCGCGCGTCCTGGAAGTAATAGCCCAGGAATCCCAGCGTGACCCCGCCGCGTGCCAGAACGAGCGGCACGCGCGCCGCCGCGAGGTCGGCGCCGGCGCCGAAGTGCATGATCCTGGCCCCATCCAGCGTCGCGATCGTGTCGGTGACGCCGACCTCGCCATAGTCCATGAGGTGGTTGTTCGCGAGCGTCACCGCGGCCACCTCGCCCTGCCGCAGCAGCTCGACCAGCTCGGGGCGCGCGCGAAAATTGAAGTTTTTGGCGAGCGGCTCGCCGCGGTCCGTGAACGGGCACTCGAGATTGACGATCGTGAGATCCGCCCAATCGAAGATCGGCTTGACGCCCGAAAAGTAGATGGTCTCGATGAGATCCCTGGGGATGCCGCTCGCGATGCGCTGATCGAAGTCGGCTTCGAGGTTGTAGCCGAGCGTGGTGTCGCCGCCGGCCGCGACCAGCGCGCCGCCGGGCGCGGGAGCGGCGCGCGAGGAATCGGCGGCGGCCGAGTCGCGCGTCGCGCCGCCCGCCGGCCTCGCCCACGCGCCGCGGCGTGCGGCGGCGAGCAGCGCCGCGCCCGCGGCGAAGCGCGCGAGGAATTCGCGGCGCCTCATCGCGCCATCGCGCGCGCGAGCGCCGGGCGCAGCTTCGCGGGGCTCACGCGGCCGAGCGTCATGCGCGTCGCGCCCTCGAACGCGCGCAGCGAATCGAGCGCCGCGGCGATCCCGCCGAGCGCGTCGTCGAGGTCCACCGCCCCCCAGCGCGCGAGCGGCGGGGCGGCGCGGTTCGCGAGCCAGGGCTCGAGGTGGACGCGCCTCACCTCGAGGCGCTTCGCCTCACGATGATTCTTCGCGTCCAGGCGGCCGATCAGGCGGCCCTCGTGCAGGATTGGCAGCGAGTAGTAGCCGTGCACGCGCTTGTGGCCCGGCACATAGACCTCGATCACGTAATCGAAGCCGAAGAGCGCGCGCGTGCGCTCGCGGTGCCAGAGGAACGAATCGAACGGCGAGAGCAGCGTGGTGCCGCGCGACACGGAGCGCCGGCGCGCGGCGCGCTCGAGCGCCGGCAGATCCTCGCGCAGCGCGAACCAGGGCGCGCGCTGACCCTCGAGCTCGATCTCCACCACCTCGCCCGCCCGCACCAGCTTCCGCAACACCTGGCGCCGCCGCGTTGCGGGCGTGCGCGGGAAGGTCAGGTACCGGTTGAGGTCGGTCGCGCTCGCCGCGCCCATGGCGTGAAGCGAGCGCCGCATGTGCCAGCGCGCGAACTCGTCCGCGCCCAGCGGCTCGATCCCTTCGAAGTCCGGGAGCACCTGCCCGGCCAGCGCGTAGCGCTTCTGGAAATGCCGGCGCGAGTGGATCAGCGTGCGGCCGCTCATCCACAGGTAGTGAAGCGCGTGCGTGACCGGCTTCCAGCTCCACCAGCCCGCCCCGCCCGGGCGCTTCTGCTCGAAATCGGAGTTGCCGAGCGGCCCGCGCTCGCGAATCGCGTCCTCGGTGAGCTTCAGCATCTTCGGATTCTTGCGCAGGAAGGCGCGCCAGCCGGTGTGCGAGACGAAGTAGTTCGCCATCACGCTCCGCCATGCCGGAAGATCCGCGACCGGAACGAAGCACGCGGCATGCGCCCAGTATTCGAACAGCACCCTGCGCCGGTAGATCATGCGGTCGAGCGCCTCGTGCGCGTAGGGGCCGAAGCGACTCCACACCGTGAGGTAGTGCGCGCGATCGAGCACGTTGATGGTGTCGATCTGGAGCCCGCCGGCGTCAGCGACGAAGCTCACGAGGCGCTTCGCCGAAAGGCGCGCGCCACGCGGGCGAGTGAGGTGCTGGCGCTCGAGGAAGAGCGCGGCGGCCGCGTGGGTCGGAAAGCGCGGCCGCTCGCCGGATTTGCCGCGCGCGCTCACGCGGAGGGCGCGCCGCGCACGCCCGGGCCCGGCGGCCAGAAGCGGCCCATGAGCTCGACCAGGTGCACCATCGAAACCGCGAGCCCGCGCTCGCGGGCGCCGCGTGCCATGTGGAGCAGGCAACCGGGGTTCGATGCCACTACCACGTCGGGGCTCACGCTCGCGATCGAGTCGAGTTTGTGCGAGAGCTGCGCGTCGGCCATTTCCGCGTGCGTGAGGTTGTAGATCCCGGCGCTGCCGCAGCACCAATCGGAATTCGGCAGCTCGAGCATCTCGACGCCCGGCAACCGGCGCAGCAGCTCGCGCGGCGCCGTGCGCACCTTCTGCGCGTGCGCGAGGTGGCAGGGATCGTGGTACGCGACGCGCAGCCGCCGCGACGCCGCGGCCGTGCCGGCAGGCGGCGTCTCGGGCGGCGGCAGCTCGAGCTGCGCCAGCACCTCGGAGACGTCGCGCACGCGCTCGGAGAAGCGCTCGGCCGCGGCGGCCGCGGTGTCCGTTTGCAGCAGGTGGCCGGCCTCGCGCAGGGCCGCGCCGCAGCCCGCCGAGTGCGTGACGATCGTGTCGGTCTCGGGCGCGAACGCGCGCACGTTCGCGCGCGCCAGCGCCACGGCCTCGCGCCTCAGGCCCGCGTGCGCCTGAAGCGCGCCACAGCAGCCCTGTGCACCGGGCACCGTGACGCGCGCGCCGCCCAGCACCATCAGGCGCACCGCCTCGCGCGTCACCTCGGGGAACATCACGTCCATCACGCAGGTGGTGAAGAACGCGACGCGCATGAGCGGCGTGCCGGCGGGAGAGAAGATGCGCGTGCCGTCCGATTCACGAACGATGCTCGCCCCCGCGGGCAGCCGCGCCGCCACCGCATCGAGCGTGCGGCGCGAGCGCGGCGCGATCGGCGGCGTCATCGCCCAGCCCTGTCGCGCGAACGGCGGCAGCAGGCGTGCCGCGAGCGGAGAACGCATGAACGCGGCGATCGGGCCCGATTGGCCGAGGCGCATGAGATCGGCCGCCAGCTGCATGCGATCGCGATGGGGGATGAGCGAGCGCAGCGCCCACTCGCCGAGCCACCTCGCCGCGCCGCCGGCGCGCGCCCGACGCGTGAGCTGGCCGCGCGTCTGCTCGAGCATGCGTCCGTACGGAACTCCGGCCGGGCACACGGTCTCGCAGGCGCGGCAATCGAGGCAGTTGTCGAGGTGCTGGATCAGCTCGGGAGAAGGCCCGATCCGCCCCTCCGCGAGCCCGCGCATCAGGTAGATGCGGCCGCGCGGCGAGTCGGGCTCGATCTTGAGCTCGCGATACGTCGGGCACGCGGTCAGGCACAGCCCGCAGTGAATGCAGGTGTCGAGATCGCGATGTCCCGGCGCGTCCTCGGCATCGAACCAGCCGGGGGGCGCGAGAGGCGAAGAGGGTGCTGACTCAGGGCTCACGCGCCAAACATAGCACCGACGCGCCTACGAGCTGCCGCGCTGCTCGAGATGGAAGCGATGAAGGAGGCGGTGGAGCGCGGGGGCGAGGAACACGCCCACGCTGGTCAGGAACGCGACGCCGCTGAAGAGCGCGTACGCCGACTCGAACAGCTTGCCCGCCGTGGTCGTGATCGGATCGACCGGTCCCATGCCGCCCAGGATCATGGACGCGTTGACGAGCGAGTCGAGCCAGTGGAGCCGGCCCAGGAAGTGGTAGCCGAGCACGCCGATCACGAGGCAGAACAGCACGATCCGGGCGCCGACGATGCCGCTGCGTCCCATTCGGCGGACGAAGAGTGGCCAGGGCAGCAGCGGCTCGCTGCGGTGCTCCATGTGCATCAGCACCGCGATGCCTTTCTCCTTGTGCTTCACGTCGCGCTCCATGGCTCCTCCTTGGCTCGCGCCGGGGCCGCGCCTCAGGGCACCAGCACGATCTTGCCGAAGTTCTCGCGCGCTTCCATCGCGCGATGGGCCGCGGCCGCCTCGGCGAGCGGCATCACGCGATCCACCACCGGCACCAGCCTTCCCGCGCGCACGAACTCGAGCGCGCTAGCCAGCTCGGCCCGCCGTCCCATCCATGAGCCCAGCAGCGTGAGGTGACGTCCGAACAGTAGATTGAGATCGAGCGTCACCTTGCCGCCCGCGGTCGCGCCGCAGGTGACGAGCCGACCGCCGCGCGCGAGCGCCGCAACCGCGCGTTCGAACACCGGCCCGCCAACGTGCTCGAACACCACGTCCACGCCGCGGCCGCCGGTCAGTTCACGGGCGCGCGCGCCGAGATCCTCGCGCGCGTGGTCGATGATTTCGTGCGCCCCGAGCTCGCGCGCTCGCGCGAGCTTGGCCGCGCCGCTCGCGGTCGCGATCACGCGCGCGCCGTGAAGCGCGGCGATCTGGATCGCGGCGCTGCCGACGCCGCTGCCCGCGCCGATCACGAGCACGACCTCGCCGGGCCGCACGTTCGCGCGCCCCACCAGCATGTGCCAGGCGGTGAGGAACACCAGCGGCACCGCCGCCGCGCGCTCCCAGCTCAGGTTCTCGGGGTAGGGGAAGCAGTTGACGGCCGGCACCGCGACGCGCTCGGCGTAGCCGCCGTTGCGCCGCCTTCCGATCACGTCGTATGCGCGGCAGAGGTGATCGTCGCCTGCCAGGCAAGCGGGGCAGACGCCGTCCGAGAGCGTCGGGAGCACGAGCGTCTTCTCGCCCGGCTTCACGTGGCGCACCGCGGCGCCCACGGCCTCGATCTCACCCACGATGTCGTTGCCGAGAATGTGCGGCATCTCGAGCTCGAGGCCGCGCAGACCCGCGCGCACCCACAGATCGAGGTGGTTGATGCCGCACGCGCGCACGCGCACCAGCGCCTCATCGGGCGCGATCGCGGGATCGGGCCGCTCGCGCAGCTCCAGAACCTCCGGGCCGCCGAAGCGCTCGAACACCACCGCCTTCATCGCCGGGCCTCACTCATCGAAGCTCACCGTCGCTTCCTCGTAGAAGCGCACCGAGCGCTGACGCAGCTTCTCGTCCACCCACTCCTTGAGCCAGGCGTTCTTGGCCGCGAGATCCTGCGACGCGTCCGCGAGCCGGTCGATCGGCACGTTGAGCCGCAGTGCGCGCCACCTCACGAGGTGACGCGTGATCCCCGCGGGCACACGCGCGCCGCTCAGCGCGAGCTCGACGACCTCGTCGGGCTCGTAGTGCGGAAAGACGACCAGCGCGGTCACGTCGGGATGACGCGCGCGAGCGGCGCCGAGCGAATCGCTCACCACACGCACGAAGCGCGTGTCCTCGCGATACGAATCCACCAGGCGGTTCAGCAGCTCGGTGCGCTCGCGCAGGTCGCCCGCGCCCTGCAGCGTGTCGACCTGCCCGTCGTCGTACACCACGTAGGCGAGAGCTTCGCGGCGCGCGAGCAGCGCGCGGGCGTGCACGAGCGTGTCGGGGCGGCACTCGAGCCCGCGAATCCTCGCCAGCTCGATGCCGAGCTCGTCGTGGGGATAGCCCATCAGCGCGTGCGACCAGGTCGAGAGCTGGACGTCGGGCGCGCCATAGTCCACGACCTGCACCACCAGGTGCGGAAATCCGTCGCCGCGAGCCGCCGCGGTGCGATTCGCGCCATCGAGCACGACGTAGCGCTTTTCGGTCTCCGCGGGCTCGATTTCCGTCACGATCGGTGGGTTCTTGAGCACCGCCTGCTCGCGCAGCTTGCGCGCGAGCGGCTTCATGCGCTGCTCGTCGTGGCGCTCGTGGGGAATCAGCGAGTCCACGGCCACGAAGCGCAGATCGGGGAGACGCGGATCCTGGGCCGGGCTCGACATGGGCGGGGAATTTACTACCGAACTTCGCCGCTCCGAAACCGCCATTCGCCGGCGCCGCGCCTCCACTCGCCGGAAAGCGCGCGCGCCGCGCACAGGAGCGCCGTAGATTGCGTGTGAAGGCAGCGCCGGCGGCGCCGGCAACGAATCCGAGAGCGGAGGTCGTCCATGCGGGAACTGAAGAACGTGATCTGGGGATCCTTCCTGATCCTGATCGGCGTGTTGCTGCTGCTCGAGCGCTTCGGCACCCTCCACCTGCCCGCCGGGAGCGCGTGGCCGCTCATCCTGTTCGCGTTCGCCGCCATCGCGGCGGTCGATCGCCGCGTGAAGCGGGCCATCGTGCTGTTCGTGCTGGGTCTGATCTGTCTGTGCGCGAGCCTCAACTGGTTGGGGTTCTCCTACGCGCACGGTTGGCCGGTGCTCCTCGTGGCGGCCGGCCTTGGCATCATCATCAACGCGTTCGGCGGTCGGCCGCGCGGACGCGGCAATCGTGAGGTCACGTCATGAACGGTAATGGTGCTCGACTGCGCGAGCGCGTGTTGTGGGTGGCGATCGTCTCGGTGCTGGCCACCTCGATGACGTGGCTCGCCGCGCTCGCGGCGGTGGCGACCGTCCACTTCCATGCCCCCGCCGTCGCTCCCGCGTTCGCCCTGCTGCACGCGATCGGCCGCGTGGCGCTGCTCCTCATTTCGCATGCGCTTCCACTATTGTTGCTGGCGCTGGTGGGCGCGATGATCCTGACGCTGGTCATCGGCCGCCTTTCCACGACGAGCCGGAGAACCCGTCATGCCTGAGAAGACCCATCACTCGACGTTCCGCATCGTGCTCGGAATGGGCTTCGTCGCGGCCGGCGTCCTGTTCACGCTCTCCAACCTCGGCATCGTGGAGCAGGAGCAGTGGGTGCGCTTGTGGCCATCGCTGCTCATCCTCTATGGCCTGTTGCGCATCTTCGGGATCTGGTGCCGCCCGGCCTGGATCACGGGAATGCTGATCGTGGCGCTGGGAACCTGGTGGCTGCTGCACAACCTCGGCATCCTGCCGTACGACATCTGGATGCTGTGGCCGCTGATCCTCGTCTTCATGGGCATCGGCGTGATGCGCCGCGGCTACTGGGGCCGCTCGATCGCGGGAATCGGATACCTCGGAGTCTCGCGGCGCGGGCGCCGCGCGTGGCGCCTGGTCGACGTTGACGACGCAACGGCCACGGCGAGCGGCGCGGCATCGGGATCCGCCGCCGGCTCCGTCGGCGAGGGCTGGAGTGGCGCGGCGTCGGAAGCGGGCCCGCCGGGCTCGAGCGGAACGGGCGGCGCAACGTCGGGCGCGGCGGCGTCGGCCGGCGCGAGCGCGGACTCCGAGCCCGAGGCGCGTGGGTACTGGTGGCGCCGCGCCAGCGCACGCAGTCGCGAGGCCGAGGGCATGGTGGGAGTCGACGTGTTCATGTCGAGCGTCACGCGCACCGTCACCGCTCAGGACTTCAAGGGCGGCGACATCGTCGCGATCATGGGCGGCGCCGAGATCGATCTGCGGCCGGCACGCATGGTGACTCCGCCGGCGCGCATCGAGGTCAATCTGCTCATGGGCGGTCTCACGCTGTTCGTGCCGCCCGACTGGGTGGTGGAGTTCCAGGGCACGCCGATCATGGGCGGCATCGACGATCAGACTCACCGGCCCGCGGCCGAGATTCGCGGCCGGCTCGTGATGACGGGCGTAGTGCTCCTGAGCGGCATCGTCATCCGCAACTGAGCCATGCACCCGATCCTCACCGGCCGCCTGAGACAGCTGCTCTACCTCGGGGTCTGGCTGGGGATCGGCGGCCTGCTGGCCGCGGTGCTCCAGCTCGTGCACCGGCGCCCGTTCGGGCAGCTGGTTCTCTTCCTCGCGCCGCTGGCGGTGTTCTACGCGTTCGCGTGTCTCTCGGCATGGTGGGTCTGCCGCGCGAATCCGCCCGGTACGACGCTGCCCGAGCGGATGCTGGCCGTGATCGCCGGGGCCTCGGCGCAGGCCACCCTGATGTGGGTCCTGCTCGCCGCGTTCTGGGACGTGGTGATTGCGCGCGTCTCGCACCAGACGCCGGTGCGGGCGGACGTGCTGCACGACGTCGTGGTGTTGGGCGTGGCGGGCTTCGTGCTGTACGCGCAATCGATGTTCGGCCACTACATGCTGCTCACCCTCGAGGCGGCCCGGCACGCCGAGCGGCGCATCCTGTCGTCGCAGGTGTCGGCGCGCGAGGCCGAGCTCCGCGCGCTGCGCGCCCAGCTGAATCCGCATTTCCTCTTCAACAGCCTCAACTCGATAAGCTCGCTGGCGGGCTCGGATCCCGAGTCGGCCCGCCGCATGTGCCAGCTGCTGGGAGATTTTCTGCGCACCAGCCTGAGCGTGGGCGCGCGCGAGCGCGTCGCGTTCGCGGACGAGCTGGCGCTCGCGGAGCGCTATCTCGCGGTGGAGCAGGTGCGCTTCGGCGAGCGCCTGCACTTCGAGAAGCACGTCGAGCCGGATGCCGAGCGCTGCCAGGTGCCGCCGCTCCTCATCCAGCCGCTGATCGAGAACGCCGTCAAGCACGGCGTGGCCGATCGCATCGAGGGCGGCACCGTGAGCGTGAGCGCGACGCTTCACGATGGACTGCTCGAGATCAACGTCGCGAACCCGCGCGATCCCGACGCTCCGCCGCGCCGCGGCGCGGGGATGGGGCTCGAAAACGTGCGGCAGCGGCTCGCGGCGCTCGATGAGCGCCATGCGCGGCTCGACGTGTTCAGCGAGCGCGAGGCGTATCGCGTGCGGCTGATGTTGCCGGCCGCGGCGCCCGAGAGCGGGGCCGCGCTTGCCTGAGCCGCGCGTGATCCGCACCGTGATCGTAGACGACGAGGCGCCGGCGCGCGCGCTGCTGCGCGAGTATCTCTCGGCCGAGACGGGCGTCGAGATCGTGGCCGAGTGCGCGAATGGATTCGAGGCTCTGAAGCGGATCGCCGAGACCTCGCCCGACCTGGTGCTGCTCGATGTGCAGATGCCGAAGCTCGACGGCTTCGAGGTGCTGGATCTGATCGAGAGCGCCCCGGCGGTGGTGTTCGTCACCGCCTACGACGAGTACGCGCTCAAAGCATTCGACGTCCACGCGGTGGATTACGTGATGAAGCCGGTGGGACGCGAGCGGCTGCACGAGGCCCTCGAGCAGGTGCGCGCGCGGCAGGGCGGCGAGGCAGCGAAGGCGCCGCGGCCCTCGCCGGCGGCGCTGGCAGCGGCGGCGCGCGAGCCCGGCCGGTTCGTCGAGCGGCTGCTCGTCAAGGACGGCGCGAACGTGCACGTCATCCCAATCGAGCGCGTGGACTGGATCGAGGCGCAGGACGACTACGCCGGAATCTGCAGCGAGGGGAAGACCTACCTCAAGCCCCAGCCGCTCGCCGAGCTGGTGGCGGGGCTCGATCCCGCGCGCTTCGTGCGCATCCATCGCTCGTACGTGCTCAACGTGGATCGCCTGGCCCGGCTCGAGCTCTACGCCAAGGACAGCCGCGTCGCGATCTTGAAGGACGGGAAGCAGCTCCCGGTGAGCCGCGCCGGGCACGCGCGCTTGAAGGAACTGCTGTGAGCGCGGCACGCGCGGACGAACCTCCTCAGGCCTGAATTCATCCAGCAGCGTGAAGGTGCTTCAGACCGTTTCTCCAGAACCTCGAGGGTGCAGGAAATGAACTTCAGAAAGTTGCTGATTGAATCCGCTGCCGTGTTCACCGCAGCACTGATCGTTTCCGTCATGGTGACGTTGCTGTGGAACCTCATCGCTCACCGTGGCGGGACGGTGGACTGGGAGTCGTCATTTCGCTTCGCCATCGCGTTCGGCATCATCCTGCCATGGACGGGAATGCGTAGGCGCCCCGAGAAGTAACCGTAAGCGTCGGTGTCGCACCCCGCCGCGCCCCATCACGTCGCGCGCGAGCTCAGCGCTTGGCCGCGGCTCCCGCGCCGCGGCCGGTGGTTTCGTACGCGCGCTTGAGGCTCTTCATCAGCTCCTCGCGCCGATCGTAGAGCCGTTTGAGCTTCCGCGGCGCGTGGCGCGCGAGCGCGTACGCGGTCAGGAGCGGCAGCGTGATCGTCGAGTCCGCGTAGCAGATCACGGTGCCGGGCAGTTGATCGGGATCGATCTTGCCCCAGCTCACCGCCTCGGCGGGCGTCGCGCCCGAGAGCCCGCCGGTGTCGGGGCGCGCGTCGGTGCAGGCGAGAAAGTAGTCGTGGCCCTTCTCGGCGATGCCCAGCACTTCCTGGATCTGCGGCTCGGTCTGGAGCAGGAAGTTCTTGGGGCTGCCCCCGCCCAGGATCCACACCGCGCTCTTCCCCCCGCGCGACTTCGCGTCCCACACGATCGCGGCCGTCTCGTTGACGTCGGCGCTCACGTCGAACGCGAGCCGGTTCCCCTCGAGCGCCTTGGCGGCCACGTTCATGCCGATCGAGGAATCGCCCGGCGAGCTGGTGTAGATCGGCACGCCGTATTCGTGCGCCGCCGCGAGCAGCGAGCGATGCTTCAAGCCCAGCTTCTCCTCGCGCGCGCGCACGTACTTGCCGCAGAGAAAGTGGAACTCGGCGGTGCTCATGCTGCGCTGGAATTCCGGCAGCGCGATGATCTCGCGGAAGAACGCGTCGGTGTCGAGCAATACTGAATAATCAAAAAATATGTCGTAGATGCGCACCACTTCCTGCTCGCGCAGCTCGACGTCATCGGCCTGCCAACTGCCGGCGTGCATCGAGAGCCCGAGGCCAAAGTGCGTGTCGTGGTAGAGGTTCGCGCCGGTGGAGACGATCCAGTCCACGAAGCCCGCGCGCATCAGCGGAATGATCGCGCTCATGCCGAGCCCGGCGGGGGTGAGCGCGCCGGTGATCGAGAGCGCGACCGTGACGTCGTCCGCGAGCATGCGCTCGTTCAAGAGCCGCGCGCCCTCACGCAGCCGCGCGCCGTTGTAGGCGAGGAACGCCTGATCCACGAGATCGGCAGCCGATTCCTTGCCGGTGATGGCGGGCGGATCGATCTTCGCGCCGGTGATGTGGGGGTTCTTGCGGGGCATCGGTTCCTCCTATACCCGCGGCGCCGCGACCGCGGTGCTCTCCGAGATGGGCACTATGCGCGCCGGCTCCGGCGTGAAATCCTCGCCGGGATTGATGAAGCGATTCAGCTCGATCTGATACTGGCGGTCGTACAGCTGCTTGTAGCGCCCGCCGATTGCCAGCAGCTGGTCGTGTGTGCCGCGCTCCACGATCTCGCCGTTCTCGAGCACCAGGATCTGATCGGCGCTGCGAATGGTCGAGAGCCGGTGCGCGATCACGAACGTGGTGCGGCCGTGCCGCAGCCGGTTCAAGCCGTCCTGGATCAGGGCCTCGCTCTCGGAGTCGAGGCTCGAGGTCGCCTCGTCGAGGATCAGGATGCGCGGATCGGCGAGGATCGCGCGCGCGATCGCGACGCGCTGGCGCTGGCCGCCCGAGAGCCTCACGCCGCGCTCGCCCACGATGGTGTCGTACTTCTGCTCGAAGCCCTCGATGAACTCGTCGCAGTGCGCGATGCGGCTGACGCGCTGAATCTCCTCGAGCGATGCGCCGGGCTTCGCGAACGCGATGTTTTCGCGCACCGTGCCATCGAACAGGAAATTGTCCTGCAGCACCACGCCGAGCGCGGCGCGGTATTCGGCGAGGCGTAGATCGCCGAGATCGTGTCCATCCACCGTGATGCGGCCGCTCTTCGGGCGATTGAACGCCATCACCAGGCTGATCAGCGTGCTCTTGCCCGAGCCGCTCGAGCCCACGAGCGCGGTGGTGGTGCCGGCCGGCGCGCGCAGCGAGATGTTCTTGAGGACCAGGGTGCCGGACCGGTATTCGAACGAGACGTTTTCGAACACGATGTCGCCTCGCACCTCGGCCAGCGCGGCGCGGGCGGCATCACCGGCGTCCTCGGTGTCCATGCTCATCAGCTCGCGAATGCGGTCGAGCCCCGCGAACGCCTCGGTGATCTGGGTGCCGATCGAGGAGATCTCGACCACCGGCGCCGCCATCATGGCGGTGAAGGAGAGGTACATCACCAGCTCGCCCACGGTCATCTCGTGATTCAGCACCGCGCGGCCGCCGAGCAGGATCATGACCACGCCCACCAGGCCGACGATCACCGACGAGGCGGCGGTCACGCCCGAGATGCCGGTCATGGTGCGCGCAATGTTGCGGAACAGAGAGTGCGCGCCGCGCGCGAACACGCGCTGCTCGCGGCGCTCGGCGACGTACGACTTCACGATGCGGATGCCCTGCAGCGACTGCGAGAGCCGGCCGGTGAGATCGGCGTTCAGCTTACCGCGCTCGCGGAAGATGGGGCGCAGGCGTGAGAACGCGAACGACATCACGAAGCCGAACAACGCCAGCACCACGAGCGTGATGAGCGTGAGCTTCCAGTTGAGGCGCAGCAGCACCACCAGCACGATCGCCGAGGTCACGATGCCGCCGGTGAGCTGCACGAGGCCCGTGCCGACCAGGTTCCGGATGCCTTCGGCGTCGCTCATGATGCGCGAGATCAGGATGCCGGTCTGCGTCTGATCGAAGTAGCGCACCGGGAGCCGCGTGACCCTTTCGTACACGCGCTTGCGCATGTCGGTGATCGCGCGCTGGGCGGTGATGCCCACCACCTGGGAGAGCGCGAACGAGGTCAGGCCCTGCACCAGCGTGGCGCCCGCCACCGCCAGCGCCAGCGGCAGCAGCAGCGAGATCTGGTGCTTGCCGATCACGTCGTCGATCAGGAACTTGGGCGTGTAGGGCAGCACCAGCCCCGAGACGCGGCTCACCAGCATCAGCGCCATGCCGAGCGCGAGCTGGCGGCGGTGCGTCCACATCAGCGCGCGCGCCTCGCTCCAGGCCTGCGCCGCGGAAATCCGCTTCTTCTCGTCAGTCATGCCTTCATCCTAAACGATGAAGCGCCCACCGCCGAGTGGGCGGTGGGCGCGATCATCCGCGATCCTCTACTCCGTGGCCCCCGCCGCCTTGGCCTTGTGATCCTGGATGTCCTTGTCGTCCTTGGCGTCGGCGGCGCCCGTGAGCGCGATCGTCACCTTGTCGATCCTGCCGGTGAACTTGTTGTCATTCTCGCGGTAGTCGTTGGTCACGTTGGTTTCGTCGTCCTCACCGACATCCGCGCCCTCATCGGCCGAATAGACGCAGCACTGAGTGTGCTCGATGCGCGCCGTGGCGACGCTCTTGCCGTTGACGAACAACGTGCCGACGCCGCCCTTGCCCATTCCGCCGCCGTCGTACGCGAATTCGTAGCGGATCGTGGCCTTGCCGGCCGAAAGCGCGGCCGGGTCGGCCACCTTGTACTCGTGCAGGCCGAGGTAGTTGTAGGTGTAGATCGGCTTGCCGTCCTTCAGGTACAGGCTCCAGCCGCCGAACCGGCCGGCCTGCGCGATGATCACGCCGTTCGCTCCCCCCTCGGGAATCTCGACCTCGGCGGTGATGGAGTGCGATCGGTTCTTGGTGTTGAGGAACACGTTCTCGGTCATCCCGGTCATGCCCTCGTACACCGTGAGCGACGTGCGGCTCCCCATCAGATCCGGGCGCCCGGCGAGCGCCGCGTTGACGCGCTCGATGCCACGGTCATCGATCGGCAGCGCGTGGTTCTTTGCGGCCTCGGACATGAACAACGCCTGCAGGTCCTTCAGCCTCGCGGGATGCGACGCGGCCAGATCATTCGTCAGGCTGAAATCATGGGCGGTGTCGTACAGCTCCCATCGGTCGTCCTTGAGCGCGGCGCGAGGCTGAGCCTCCCACGGGGCCTTGTGAACTGTCTGGGCCAGCCAGCCGTCGTGGTAGATCCCGCGGTTGCCGAAGATCTCGAAGTACTGCGTCGTGTGCCGGTCGATCGCCTTCGCGTCATCGAACGTGTACATCATGCTCACACCCTGAATCGGCGTCTGCGGCGTGCCGTTCACCACCTTGGGCTCGGGAAGGCCCGCCGCCTCGAGCACCGTCGGCGCCACGTCGATGACGTGGTGCCATTGCGATCGCACCTCACCCTTCGCGCGGATGCGCTTCGGCCAGTGGATGACCAGCCCATTGCGCGTCCCGCCGTAGCTGCCCGCCACCTGCTTCATCCACTCGAACGGCGTGTCACCCGCCACCGCCCACCCGGCGGCGTAGTGCCCATAGGAGTTCGGGCCGCCGAGATCGTTCAGGTGCTTGAGGATTTCCGGGACCGATTCCGGGACGCCATTGAAGTACGTCGCCTCGTTGTAGAGCCCGTTCATCGTGCCCTCGGCGCTCGCGCCGTTGTCGCCGACGATGTAGAACACCAGCGTGTTGTCGAGCTGGCCCATGTCGTCGATGGCCTGGACCAGGCGGCCGATTTCGGTGTCGGCGTATTCCCCGAAGCCTGCGAACACTTCCATCTCGCGTGCGAACAGCTTTTTCTCGTCCGCCGAGAGGGTGTCCCAGTCCTTGATCGCCTCGGGCTTGGGCGCCAGTTTGGTGTCGGCGGGAACCACGCCCAGCCGCTTCTGGCGCTCCAGCGTCTGCTCACGCAGCTTGTCCCAGCCCTGGTCGAACTGGCCCTGGTACTTCGCGATCCATTCCTTCGGCACCTGATGCGGCGCGTGCACGGCGCCGGGAGCGAAGTAGATGAAGAACGGCTTGTCGGGCGTGAGCGATTTCTGGAAGCGCATCCAGTTGATGGCCTGATTCGTCATGTCGGTCATCAGGTGGTAGCCCGGTGTGCGCGGCGGCGTGATCTTCGTCATGCCGTCGTAGAGCGCCGGTGACCATTGGTTGGCCTCGCCGCCGATGAAGCCGTAGAACTTGTCGAAGCCCGAGCGCGTCGGCCAGCGATCGGTCGGCCCCGAAGGGCTGATCTCCCACGCCGCCGCCTCGTGGTACTTGCCGAACGCGGCCGTGCTGTAGCCGTTGAGCCGCAGCATCTCGGCCAGCGGCGCCACGCTGTTGGGGCGCTGCCCGGTCTGCCCGGGGAAGGCCGTCGCCGTCTCGGAGATCGATCCAAAATTGTTCATGTGATGATTGCGCCCGCTCAGGAGCGCGGAGCGCGTCGGCGAACACAGCGCGGTGGTGTGAAATTGGTTGTAGCGCAGCCCGCTCGCCGCCAGGCGATCGAGCGTCGGCATGTGGACGGGTCCGCCAAACGCGCTGGACTGGCCGAATCCCATGTCGTCGATCAGGATGATCAGCACGTTCGGCGCGCCCTCGGGCGCCTTGACCTCGAAGCGCGGCGGCGGTTTGACGTTGCGCGCATCCAGCTCGGTGATGATCGCGGGCTTGGGCTCCGCGAGCGGCAGCACGGTGCGGTCGACCTTGATCGGTGCGGCCGCGGTGGCGGAAGCCTTCGCGGAGGCTGGCTTGCCGGCCGGCTTGGCGGGCCCGGCGCCCAGGCTCGCAAGCGCGCAGATCGCGAGCGCGGCCAGCAGGGCGGCCGTGTGGAATGAAATGCGCTTCATGGGTGCGTTCTCCCGAGGTGGGGGAATTCGAAGGGAGCGCGGCGCCGAATTTCCCTCACGACGCGGACCGAAATTCATGCGGCCGCTCATTTCGTGATACCGGCGCGGCCGTGGTGCTGGCTCTGCACTTCCTGGATCTTCTTCGGATCGTTGGGGAAGAGCCCGACCTGCGCGAGCCGCGGAACCAGGTCCACCCATTGCGGCTCCTGCGAGAAGACTTCCTTGAACTCCTTGAGTGCCTCTTCTTCACGGCCGTTCGTGTACATCGAAACCGCGGCCCAGAAGCGCAGCTCGACCACATCGGGCGCGAGCTTCGCGGCCTGCTCGTAGGCCTTGAGCGCCTGATCGGGCTGCTTGGCCGAGATGAAGTTGTCGCCCTGGTCCTCGTAGTCGTAGGCGCGGCGCAGCTTGATCAGGCGCCGCAGCTCCTTCAAGGGCTGCGTCGAGTCTTCGACGCGCAGGTTCATCACGGTGTCGTTCCACGGCTTGCCGGAGGACTGCGCCTTCACGATCAGGATCGCGGCCGACTGCATGCCACGGATGTCGCCGCCCGCCTTCTGCCCGGCCTCGAGCGCCTGCATCATGCGCTCGGCGAGATCGCCCTGCGCCTTCTCGTAACTCTCCGCCATCGCCGGCCACACCTTGTCGCTCGCCATGAGATTCGCCTGGCAGGAATACTGCGCGCCGCTCTTGTGCCCGCAGAAGGGGATCGCGTTCTTGCCGGTGTAGGTGGCGACGTTGCCCTTCGCGTCCACCATCGCGACCTGACGGCCCTCGTTGTGCTCGTCGGCCTTGAGGAGCGAATCGAGCGCCTGCGGCGCGCTCAAACCCTGCTTCATGAGCGCGAGACCGTTGGGACCGTAGTCGATCAAGACGAGCGATTGCGTCGCCACGGCGCCGACGCCCGCCTCGGCCCACGGCACGACCGGGCCGACCGAGAAGTAATGCGACTGCACCGCCACGCCCATCTCGCCGGTGACGGAATCGCGCGCCACGATCGAGTAGGTGTGCGCGAGCGGGCTCGGACGCCCGGGCGCGGGCGTGACCAGCGCGAGCGTGAGGGGCAGCAGCGACGGCAAGTGCATGGGAACCTCCGGGGCGGACGTCGGTGGGAGCGAAGGAACGCGGATGATAGCGCCGGGCCCGCGGAATGAGAATGCGGCTTGGGCGTGGCGCCTCAGCCCGAAGTTCCCGCCTCCCACGCCTCGCCGAACGCGAAGCGCGAGCGAGGATCGAGCGCGGAGCGGATCGCGGCGCGCATCGAGCGCACCGCCTGCTGCGGCGGAATCGCGGGCTCGATCCGGACGTCGCGGGCCGCGATGAGCTCGAAGCCGCACGCCGCCAGATCGCGCGCGAGACGCGTGGTGTCCGCGGCGCCCGCAAAGACGTGCAGCCGTCCGCACGCGGCGTGGAACACCGAGCGCGCGAGGCTCTCGCGCGGCAACGCCGCCGCCGCCGCGGGCGTCAAGTGCGGTGACGTGAAGCTCAAGCGCGCTCCCGGCAATTCCTCGAGATCCGCGAGCCTGGGCCACAGCGTGGCGGCCGAGGCATCCGAGAGTCGGATGCGCGGCGCGCCGAGCGCTTCACGCGCGTGCTCGGCATCGCGCTCGACGTCCGCCGCCTCGCCCTCGAGGCCGAGCACGACCGCTCCCGCGCCGCCTGCGCCCAGCACCGGGTCCTTCGCGGCGATCGACTCGCCGATCCAGGTGAGCACCGCCGGTCGCATGCGCGCGAAGCGCTCCCAGCGCGCGGGATCGGCGAGCGCCGCGGGCTCGCACGCATGGACCAGCGCCACGCGCGAGGGCGGCGCAGGCTGGAGCTTCAAGGTCGCCTCGGCGATCACCGCGAGCGCCCCGCGCGATCCGCACAGCAGGCGATGGATGCCGTAGCCCGCGACGTTCTTGACCACCTTGCCGCCGCTGCGCGCGAGCACGCCATCGCCGGTCACGAATCGCGCGCCGAGGATGCGATCGCGCGGAGCTCCAAGCGCGGCGCGGCGCGCGCCGCTCGCGTTGGCCGCCAGCGCGCCGCCCAGCGTCGCGCCCCAGGCTTCCGCGGCCTCGATCGGCAGCTCCTGCCCTTTTGCCGCGAGCAGCTCGCGCAGCGATTGAATGGTCGCGCCGCACTCCGCCGTCAGGGTGAGATCGTCGGGCTCGTACTCGACGACGCGCGCGAGTCCGCGCGTATCGAGCGCGACGTCGAAGCGTTCGGGCGCGCGCTCGCGCCCCAGCGCCACGCCGCCGCCCCACGGCACGACGCCCAGCCCATCGCGCGCCGCGGCGCGCAGCGTCTCGGTGAGCTCTTCACGCGTCGCGGGCTTGATCGCGAAGCGCGGCGGCCGCCCGCTCATCGCGTAGCCGGCGGGATCGCAGGCGCGCGCGGCGTCGAGGCCGAGCGTGGCGCTCATGCGCGAACTCCGTGACCGCGCCGGGCCGGAGCACCGCGGCTCAGATCCACGGCCCCTCCGTGCCGTGCTGGGGCTGGATACCGCCCAGCTGCGCCGGTCGCGCGTGCGCCGCGGGCGCGCCCGCTTCGCCGCAGCCCTTGCCGCCCGGCAGGATCTTGCAGGGATTGAGGCGCCGCTCGGGATTGAGCTGATCGCGCAGGCGCGCCATCACGGTGAGATCTTCGGGCGCGAACAGCTCGTTCATCATCGAGCGCTTCTCGATGCCGATCCCGTGCTCGCCCGAGATCGAGCCGCCCATCGCGATGCACATGCGCAGGATCTCATGCGACGCCTCGAGCGCGCGCGCCTGCGCGGCCGGGTCGTCGGCGTCGAACAGCACGTGAGGATGGAGATTGCCATCGCCGGCATGAAACACGTTGCCGGCTTCGAGCCCGCGCTCGCGGCACAACGCGTACACGCGTGTCAGGGCCTCGGCGAGCCGGGTGCGCGGCACCACGCCGTCCATCACGTAGAAGCCGCTCGCCGAGCGGCCATACGCGCCGAACGCCGACTTGCGCCCGCGCCACAGCGCGGCGCGTTCCGCTTCGTCCTTCGCGACGCGCACCGCGCCCGTGCCCTCGGCACGCGCCAGCTCGATGATGCGCTTCTCCTGGGCGCCCAGGCTCGCTGCGGGCCCGTCCACCTCGATCAGCAGCACCGCCCCGGCCGCGAGCGGCAGCCCCAGGTGCAGCCACGACTCGATCAACTCGGTGGTGTGGCGATCCATGATCTCCATCGCCGCCGGCACGATGCCGGCCGCGATCGCGCTCGAGACCACGCGGCAGGCCTGCTCGATGGTGGGAAAATCGAACAGCATCGTCTTCACGTGCTCGGGTTTGGGGAGCAGACGCACGCAAATCTCGGTCACGATCGCGAGCGTGCCCTCGCTGCCGGTCACGAGCGCCGCCAGATCGAAATCGGGCGCATCCGGCGCTTCGCCGCCCAGCGTGACCACGTGGCCGTCGTGCAGCACCGCCACGAGCCCCAGCAGGTGATTGAACGTGACGCCGTACTTGAGGCAGTGCGGCCCGCCGGCGTTCGTGGCGACGTTGCCGCCGATGGTGCTCACCTGTTGGGACGCGGGATCGGGAGCGTAGTAGAGGCCGAGCGGCGCGACCTGCTGGGACAGCGAGAGGTTGACGAGCCCGGGCTGCACCCACGCGAACAGACGTTCGGCGTCCACGCGCAACACGCGGTCCATGCGGTTGACCGAGAGCACGATGCCGCCCTGCTCGGGCGTGGCGCCGCCGGCGAGGCCGGTGCCGGCGCCGCGCGCGGTGACGGGCACGTCGTGCGCTCCCGCCCAGCGCACCACGGCCGCCACCTCGTCGCTCGAGCGCGGCAGCACGACCACGTCGGGCCGCATGCGCTGGAGCACCAGCGCGTCGGCCTCGTAAGTGAAGAGCGCGGCGTCGCTCGCGAGCACGCCGTCATCGCCCAGCAGCGAGCGCAACTCGTCCACCAGCGCCCCGGTCCATTTCATGGCGGGAGGTTAGCATGCGCCCCCGCGGACCCTGGGCCGCGCACGGCCCCGGCGGGCCGCGATTTTTCCGCGCGCGGGACCAACTGCCCGCTGGCCGTTTGCCCCGGCACGCGCTAGCATCGCGTCAGCGTTTTGGACCGGGAGGGCCCGCATGGATCGCGGCGCTTCGCCTCAGTGGCTCGCATGGATGATCTGGCCAGTCTGTGCCGTGCTGGCCTTCGGGGCCCTCACGTTGCCGCGGCAGCCCTACACCGGCCTCATGCTGCGCGGCGACTGGGTGGCGCGCGTCGAGCCCGGTAGTCCCGGTGAGGCCGCCGGCATCCACACCGGCGATCGCCTGCTGGGCGATCCCAAGCTCGCCGCCGGGCCCGAAAATCCGCTCGCGGGAGCGCAGCCGGACGTTCCGCTGCCGATCCTGCGCGAGCATGGCGGCACCATCGACGGCGTCACGATCGTCCCCGCGCCGCTGCCGGTCGAGGAGCGGCGCGTCATGGCGATGCTGCTCGCAGTGGCCTGCGGCTTCATGGTGCTGGGCGGCTGGCTGTGGAGCGAGCGACGTGACCGCATGACGCGCTCGTTCCTTCTCATGTGCCTCTCGTTCGCGTGCCTGATCGCGCCGTTTCCGCGTTTCCGCTCGCCGGCGGCGAACCTCGTGTACGAGACCCTCTACTCCGGGATCACGCTGTTCCTGCCCGCGCTGCTGATCCACTTCTTCGCGCTGTTCCCGGATTCCACGCGGACCCGCCGCGCCCTCACGTCGATCATCCGCATCGCGTACGGCGTGAGCGCCGGACTCTTCGGCTTCAACGTCCTCATCTCGATCTCGCCGCTCGTTGCGCGGCACGCGCTCGATCCCCTGAACGAGCTGTTGCAGAGCATGTCCGCCCTATGGTTCGGGCTCGGTACGCTCACCGCCATCGCGCTGTTCGTGCGCTCGTACGTGCAGGCGCGCGGCGAGGACACGCGGCGCAGGTTGCGCGTGGCGCTGGCGGGAACCGTGCTGGGATTCCTGCCGCTCGTGGCGCTGGTGCTGGTGCGCAATCTCTTCCCCAACGTCTCGCTGCCGGCCGAGCGCGGGGCGGTGATGCTCACGCTGCTGGTGCCGGCCTCGTTCGCGTGGGCCGCCGGCGTGTATCGCGTGTTCGAGGTGCGCATGGCGCTGCGCGCCGCGGTCGTGCTGGGGCTCCTGCTGGTCGCCTCGGCGGTGGTGTTCTCGCTCGGTGAGTGGGTGGCGGGAGCATGGCGTCCCGATCTTGGCCACGGCATCGCGGGGGGCGCGCTCGCGTTCGTGGTGTTCATCTCGGCGGTCGCGGGGCCGGCGGCGCGCGCGCTGCGTGATCTCGGCGAGCGCATGGTGCCGGATGCGCGCGAGCGATCGCCGTTCGCGATCCTGGAATCGCGCACCGAGCTGCGCCAGGCGCCGGCCGACGCCATCTATGTCGCCGGGTGCGAGTCGGTGGCGGAGTGGCTCCGGCTCGACGGCTGCGCGGCGCTCGAGTTGACCGGCGGACCGCCGCGCCTGGTCGCGCGCGCCGGACGCACGCGCGCGCCCGGTCTCGACAGCGCCTCCACGACGCAGCTGCGCGCGCTCTCGATCCATGCCACGCCGCTCGATGGGGCGCCGCTCGAGCCCGACGCGCGCGCGGCGCTCGAGGCCGCGGGCGTGAGCTGGATCGCGCCGCTCGGGAGTCAGCCGGTGCGTGCCGTGCTGCTGCTCGGGCATCGCGTTGGCGGACCGTGGGTGAGCGTGCCGGAAGCTCAGGAGCTGGAACGCTTCGCCGCGCACCTCGAGGTGCTGATCGAGAACGCCGCGCTTCGCAAGGCCGCGAGCGCGCACGGCGCGATTCATCGCGAGCTGAGCCGCGCGCACGCGATCCAGCGCCACCTCCTGCCGCGGCGCGCGCCAGCCTACCCCACGCTCGATTGTGCCGCGGCCGCGCTCTCGAGCGAGCCGGTGGGCGGCGACTACTACGACTTCGTGAAGACGCCGGGACGCGTGCTCACGCTCGCGGTCGGCGACGCGGCCGGCAAGGGCGTGCCGGGGGCGCTCATGGGCGTGTGGGCGCAAGCGTGCTTCCGGAACGAGGCGCGCCGGGGCGCGGGGCCCGGCCAGGTGCTCACCGCGCTCAATCGCGAGCTGGTCTCGATGGATCAGCCCGAGGCGTTCGTCGCGCTCGCGTGCATGCGCATCGACGTGCGGCCCGCGCGCCTCACGTACGCGAACGCCGGCCTCACCCCGCCGTTGCTGCGCCGCGCGAGCGGGCGGGTCGAGATCCTGTCCGAAAGCGGCGTGCTGCTGGGCGTGACGCCCGAGGCGCGCTACAGCGATTCACCGGTGGACCTCGAGGCCGGCGACATCGTGGTGCTCTACACCGACGGCCTCACCGAGGCGCGTCACGGCGAGGAGATGTTCGGGCCCGAGCGGCTCGCCGAGGTGCTGCGCTTGAACACCCACCTCAAAGCTGCCGAGATCGCCCGGCTGCTCCTTCAGACGGTCCAGAGCTTCAGCGATCAGCCGCTCGACGACCTCACCGTGGTGGTGCTCAAGCAGATCGGCGCGCCCGTGAGGATCGCCGTGGGCGAGTCCGAAAAAACCCTCAAGTTGAGCCCCGCTTCTGCCGATGCCTCGGGGTGAACCGGCCTGGAAGACCGGTTTCCCCGCCCGCGCTGCCAACCCACGGGCGGCCGACCGTACGGTTGACCGCGCAGGATGCGCGACCTCGAAGTCGGAGGTGGACCGTGGACATCGGACCGGTGTCGCTCGTCGATCTGCTTTGGTGGGTTCGCCGCTAGTCGCGGCGACCAACCTCCAGCGATGGCGGCCGCACCTCGAGCCGCTCATCGCCGGCTGATCCGCTTCTCGCCCTACTCGGCCACGCGCGATTTCGCTTCTCGGGCCCGGCCGTGCGACGCATTTCTCAGTGCCCCGGCGACTCGGATGCCATCTGTTCCGCGAGCCTGTCCACCACGTCACGGACCTGCTGGTAGCCGGTCTCGAGCAGGAAGTGCGGCGAGCGTCCGTAGGACTTGTGCCCCACGATGTAGAAATCTGGCTCGGGGTGCGAGAGCACGTCGACGCCGAAGGCGGGCGTCGTCAGGCTGTCCGCGGCATTCATGCCCAGCAGCGCCGCGGAGAGGTTCATGGGGCCGCGCGAGGCGTAGCACTCGTGCACCTGCAGCTCGCGATAGATCGAGTTGTCGGGGCCGAAACCGGTGTTGATGATCACCTGATCGGCCTCCTCGATGCGTGTCGCCTCGACGCCTCCGGGCTGGCCCGCGCCGCGCAGGGTCACGCGATATTTGTGCTTCGCGGAGTTGAACTCCACGGCCTCGATCACCACACCGCCGGCGTGCTTGACCGCCGTGTTCGAGCCGGTGACGAGCTCGCGGGCCTGATCGTGAAGCAGCTGGCGTCCGATCAGGGGATCGCGCGCGATCGGCGGGAACAGCTCCGCCGCCGGCCGGCGCGTCACCCATAGCACGGTGGTGCCAGGGGCCTTGACCGCGAGCTTCGCGAGATCGATCACGACGGTGGCCGCGCTCGCGCCGCCCCCGACCACGACCACGCGCTTGCCGGCGTAACGCAGGCGGCGCAGATCGAGCACGTCGTCCACCTGATAACTCATCTGCGGCGCCAGATAGAGCTCGCCGCGCGCCGGAATGCCGCCATCGCCTGCCCAGTTGGGCTGCCCGTAGACGCCCGAGGCGTCGATCACCGCGAACGCGTGCAGGAAGCTCTCGCGCCCGCCGGGATCGCGCACCAGCAGCCTGAACGGATAATCGCGCCGCCTCGCCTCGCCGATCAGGTCGCCCTTGAGGAGCCCCCGCCGGCTCGCCCAAACCACCTGAGCGCTGGTGTGGACACGGTCCTTGAGCTCGGGGAGCGCCGCGAGCGGCGCCAGATAGTGCTCGACCAGCTCGGCGCCCGTGGGGATGACCTCGTCCTCGGGCGGGCTCCAGCCGTTGCGTTTGAGCCGATCGGTGGAGGAGGGGCCGAGGTTCATACGCCAGGGCGTGAACAGGCTCACGTGGCCCCAGCCGAGCGGGTGGGCGCCCACCTCACCGCGCTCGAACACATGCACGTCGAACCCGCGGTCGAGCGCGGCCGAGGCCGCCTCAAGGCCGACCGGGCCAGCGCCGATAACTGCTAAGGAATTCCGGGCAGGGAGAGGCATCGACTTTTTCCTGTCGTCTCGCGGGCGACAAGCCAAGGGAACCATCGGCATTAAGGCACGAGCGCCGCCATCGTTTCAAGCGAGGGCGGTGCCTCGGCGTCGCCGCGCATGCGTTGCGCCGGTGAAGGGAGCCTCGAGAGATGTCTGCGACGATGGGCAGCGGCGGTCCTTGGATGGAGGCCGGACGCGAGGCGGGCCTGGTGTTGTCCGCCCAGCACGGCGATCGCGGCGCCTACATGGAGCTGGTGGATCACTATTCGCGCCCGCTCCACCGGCTGGCCTACGCGCTCACGCGGCATCACGATGACGCCATCGAGCTGACCTGCGAGGCGCTGATCTACGGCTGGAAGAACATCCGCCACCTGCCGGTCGGACGCCCATTCTGCCCCTGGCTCTTCCGCGCCACGCGCAACCTCTCGATCGCGGTCCGGCGCCGCCGCGCGGGACAGGCCGAGAGCCACGCGGGCGGTCCGGTGCGCCTGCGCGCGTTTCTCTCCGCGCTCTCCGACCTCACGCCCGATGAACAGCTGATGCTCGCCCTGCGCCTCGGCGAGCGTCTCTCGTATCAGGACATCGGGGTCACGTGCGAGCTGCCCGCGCGCACGGTGATGGGGAAGGTCGCCACCGCCCGCGAGCACCTGCGCGCGCGGCTCGCGGCCCGCGCTCGGGACGCCGCATGACGCACCTCTCGCCTCAGCAGCTCTCGGCCCATCTCGACGCCGCGCTCTCGGGCGCGTCGCTCCAGTTGGTCGAGCACCACCTGCAGATCTGCGAGCGCTGCCGCGACGAGCTCGCGGCGCTCACGCTTCAGGATCAGATGCTGACCGAGGCGCTCCATGGCGAGAACGACCGCGAGCTGTTCGAGCTGATCGGCCTGCGCGTTCAGAGCGTCGTCCATCCGCAGCGCGCCCGCGCGCTGGAGAAGGCGATCGCCGAGCTGGAGCGCGCGCGCGGCGAGCGCCGGCGTCACGCAGAAGCGGTGGCGCGCCGGGTCACCGAGGCGCGCGAGATGGGCGCGGGAGCGGATCCGGGCCGCTCGGCGATCCCGCGCTGGGGCGAGGAGCGCGATGCGCCCGCGGCCGCGCCTGGCCCCGCGAACCCGATCGAGCCGGATGCGGCGATGAGCCCCGCGGCCGAGCTCAGGCGTCGCGCGCTCGATGAGGCCCGCACGCGCGCCGAGGCCGAAGCCCGCGCGTTCGCGCTCGAGAGCGAGCGGGCTCGCGATGAGGCGGAGCGCCGCGTGCTCGATGAAGCCGCCGCACGCGCGCGCCATGAGGCGGCGGCCCGCCGCCGGTCGGAGGAGGAGTCGCGTACCCGAGCGGCGACCTCCGCGCGCGTCGAGGCCGAGCAGCTCGCGCGCGCCGCCGAAGCGGCGCTCGCCGATGCCGAGACCAGCGCCCGCGATGCGCGCGCCGCGCGCGCTCGCGCCGACGCTCGCGCGGCGGCCGCCGAGGAAGCCGGCCGGCAGGCACGCCTCAAGGCGGAAGAGGCGCGCCGTCTAGAAACCGAGCTCGCCGCGGCCGAAAGGGTGCGCGCCGCGCAGAATTTCCTGAGCACGCCCGAGCAGCCCGCCGCGCCCGCCGTGCTGAGCGCCGAGGAGGTGGCGGCGTATCGCGAGTGGCCGGATGATGAGGCCGAAGCGCCGCGAGCGCTTCGCCCGCGCCGGACGCCACCCGCCGCATACCTGCGTCGCGAGCCGAAGCGCTCGCCGGCGCTCGTGATCGCGGCATCGCTCGTGATCCTGCTCACCGCGTTCTGGTTCGCCTTCGGACGGCCGTGGCTGGAGAGCGCGAAGGAGAATCTCGCGGCGCCCGCGGCCATCACGACGCCCGCCTCACGCGAGAGCGCCGCGACCACCACCGCGACGCCGGGATCCGAGTCCGGCGCTCCCGCGAGCGCGCCGCTCCCGGCCGAAGAGGCCCGCAAGCCGCGTCACGCCCCGGCGAGCGAAGCCGAGCGCCGCAGCGAATCGGCGATCGAGTCGGCGGCTGGCCGCGGCGGCGAGCCCGCCAGCGGGACCGAAACGCCGGGCGCCGTGAACGACGCGGGATCGTCCGCCGACGCCGAGCCGGAGGACGAGCCGGCCGTGGACCTCGGTCTCTTGTGCGGCACGGTGCACGACGACGAGCATCGCCCGGTCGCGGGCGCGCGCGTGATGATGGCGGAAGTGGGCGTCGTGGTCGTGACCGACCGCGTTGGCCGCTTCTGCCTCACGGCGCCGCGCGGCACGCGGACGCTCTCCGTGATCGCGCTCGGCTACACGACGCACCGGCAGAGCGTCAGCGTCGGCCGGCGCACCAGCGAGCTCAACGTCACGCTGCGGAAGACGCGTTGACGCGCCCGGCGCCCCACGGATCGCGCCTAAAGCGGGCCCGCTCGCGCGCCGATAAACCCTTTCGGGCCATCGTTTCCGTGCATTCCGGCGTCCCGGCCGGCGCGGTCCGGTGGTGAGGCGAGGCCGGGGGGATTGCCACCCGCGGCCGATGGCATCCACGCGCCCGGGCACCGGCGAGGGCCGGCGCTCGAAACGACGGATGCGGGCGGGCGCATGACTCAGCCGGGCGATGAAATCGTGCACGAGTTTCTGGTCGAGAGTTACGAGAATCTCGATCAGCTCGATCTCGATTTCGTCGCGCTCGAGCGCGACCCGGCCGCGCGCGCGCTGCTGTCGCGCATCTTCCGCACCATTCACACCATCAAGGGCACCTGCGGCTTCCTCGGCTTTCATCGCCTCGAAGCCGTGGCTCACGCCGGCGAGAGCGTGCTGAGCGCGCTGCGCGAGGAGACGCTGGCGTGGTCGCCGGGGATCTCCGCCGCGCTGCTCGCGATGGTGGATGCGGTGCGCGCCATTCTGCGCCGGATCGAAGCGAGTGGCGAAGAGGGGGCCGAGACCTATCCGCAGGTGATCGCGGCGCTCGAGCGCGTTCGTCCGGCCGCTTCCGCGCCGCCCTCCGCCGCCGCTTCCGCGCCGCCCTCCGCCACACCGCCCACCGCCCCGCAGCGTCCCACGGGCGAGTCGGACGTGCGCCTGTTCGATGCGCTCGTCAACAGCGGGCGGCTCGATCCCGATGCGCTCAAGCTCGCCGTGGAGCAGCAGCGCAAGGGCGATCGCCGGCGTCTCGGCGAGATCCTCGTGGATCACGGCGCGCTCCAGCCGCACGAGGTGCTGGAGGCGCTGATGGCGCGCGAGGAGGGCCTGGGCGCGAGCGCCGCGGACGGCCACCTGCGCGTCGATCTGCGCGTGCTCGATCGCCTCGTCACGCTCGTGAGCGAGCTGGTGCTCGCGCGCAATCAGCTGCTGCAGGGCGTCGCAGCCGCCGAGTGGTCGGCGCTGCCGGTCGTCGCGCAACGGCTCAACGCCGTCACCAGCGAGCTGCAGGAGGCGGTGCTCAAGACCCGCATGCAGCCGATCGGAAATCTGTGGAACAAGCTGCCGCGCCTGGTGCGCGACGTGGCGTCGGCGTGCGGCAAGAGCGTGCGGCTCGAAATGGAGGGCGGCGACACCGAGCTCGACAAGTCGGTGCTCGAGATCATTCGCGATCCGTTCATCCACCTGGTGCGCAACGCGGTGGATCATGGCATCGAGAACCGGGAAATCCGCACCGCCTGCCGCAAGCCGCCCGAGGGCACGGTGAAGCTCAGCGCCTCGCACGAGGGCGGCTACGTGTTCATCGAGATCGGGGACGACGGAGCCGGACTCCCGATCGAGCGCATTCGCCGCAAGGCGGTCGAGCGCAAGCTGGTCACGCCCGAGGCGGCCGCGGCGCTGTCGGACCGCGAGCTCGCGAACTTCGTCTTCCTTCCCGGCTTTTCCACCGCCTCCGCGGTGAGCTCGATCAGCGGCCGCGGCGTCGGCATGGACGTGGTGAAGACCAACATCGAGCGCATCGGCGGCACGGTGGAGCTGCAGAGCACGCCGGCCGTGGGCACCACGATCTTCCTCAAGATCCCGCTCACGCTCGCGATCGTGCCGGCGCTGATCGTCACCGACGGCGGCGAGCGCTTCGCGATCCCGCAAAGCTGTCTTCAAGAGCTGCTCCGCATCGAGCCCGCCCACGTGGCGCGCGCGGTCGAGGCGGTGCACGAGGCGCCGGTCATGCGCCTGCGCGACACGCTGCTGCCGCTGGTGTTCCTGCGCGAGCTGCTGCATCAGCGCCGCGCGTTCACGGATGGCTCGCTGGGCGAGCGCCGCGGCCTCGCGCTCCACGTGGTGGTGGTGCGGGTGGACGGCCGCGTGCTCGGCCTCGTGGTCGACGAGATCAACGACGCCGAGGAGATCGTGGTGAAGCCGATCGCCGACGTCCTCAAGCGCACGCGCGTGCTCGCCGGCGCCACGATTCTGGGCGATGGCCGCGTCGGCATGATCCTCGATCCGCTCGGGCTCGCGCGCGCCGCCGGCCTCGCGGTCGGTGCTGAACGCACCACGCTCTCGATCTCCGCGGCGCCGGTGACGGCGACGGCCGCGCGCCGCCTGCTGGTGGTCGAGCCGCGCCGCGGCTGGCGCGTCGCGGTGCCGCTCGAGCGTGTGAGCCGCCTCGAAGCGTTCGCGAGCGCGGCGATCGAGCACGGCGGCGATCGCGAGGTCGTTCAGTATCACGGCGCGCTCCTGCCCATTCTGTCGCTCGCGCGTGTGCTCGATCCGCGCGCGCGCGAGGAGGCCTGGCCCACGCAGGTGCCGGCCGTGGTGTTCGACGACGACGCGCATCACGTCGCGCTCGGCGTCTCCAACATTCTCGACGTCGTGGACGAGAGCCCGGACGCGAGCCCGGTCGCCGGCCGTCCGTTCGTGCGCGCGTCCGCGATCTCGCACGGCCGCGTGGTGGACCTGCTCGACGTCGACGCGGTGCTGGAGCGCGCCGAGTGCCTGGCGAACGGCGAGGAGCGAGCGGCATGAGCGAGCGCCAGATGCTGTGCACGTTCCAGCTCGCCGGCCAGTGGTTCGGCATCGAGGCCGCCGGGGTGCAGGAGGTGTTGCGCCGCCAGAGCGTGACCGCCCTCACGTGGGCCAGCGACGCGGTGCGCGGGCTCGTCAATCTGCGCGGGCAGATCGTGACCGCGGTGGACTTGCGTCGCGGCCTCAAGCTGCCGCCGCGCGATCCGCGCGAGGCGCCGACGCACGTGGTGGTGCGCGTCGGCGGCATCGCGGTGAGCTTGTGGGTGGATGAGGTCGGCGAGGTGATCGAGGTGGATCCCGCGACGCGCGAGGATGCGCCCGCCACGCTGCCCGCCACGATGAGCGGTTGGATTCGAGGGGTGTACCGCACGCCCGATCACCTGCTGCTGGCGCTCGATGTGCCGCGGCTGGTGGGCGCGCTGATGGCCTGAACCCGGCCGAGCCGGGATGGGGAGCGAAACGATGAGACTCAGCATCCAACGCCAGCTCGTGGGACTCGCCCTGCTGTCGTTCCTCGGCATGCTCGGCTTCGGCGTCTTCGCTCTGCAGACGCTGAGCGAGTCGAAGATCGGCGGCCCGCGCTACGACCGCATCACGCGCGGGCAGGCCATGCTCGCCGACGCGCTGCCCTCGCCCGCATACGTGGGCGATTCATACCTCGCCGCGCTCGAGATGCTGGATGAGACCGATGCCGCGTCGCTGCGGCGTGACATCGAAAAGGGCGCCGTCGCGCGACAGAAATTCGAGAGCAGCTACGGCGCCTGGATCCACGATCCGCCCGGCGGCCCGGCCGCGCAGCCGGCGCTCGCGCGCGCGCAACGCGCGGGCGAGGAATTCTTCCGCCTGCGCGACGAGGAGTTCGTGCCGTCGCTCATGGCCGGTGATCACGTGCGCGCTCGCGCGCTCGCGACCGGCCTGATGCGGCGCGCCTATGAGGACGAGACCGAGGCCGCGGTGGACGCCGGCCAGGTGGTGTCGGCCGCGAACGCGGCGCTCGAGGGCCAGGCCGCGGCCGCGGTGCGCTCGCGCAGCGTGCTGCAGTTCCTGGTCGCGTGCGCGCTCGCGCTCGGCATGCTCGCGCTCGGCCTCCTCGTGGCGCGGCGCGTCGTCCGCTCGACGCTCGAGCTCACGCGCGTCGCGAGGCTCATGGCGGGCGGCAACATGATGCCGCGCGCCGAGGTCGCGACCCGCGACGAGATGGAGGACCTGTGTGAGGCCCTGAACGCGCTCGGCGATTCGATGCAGGCGCTGCTGTCGCACATGGGCCGCAAGTCGGCGCGGCTCGCGAGCGCGTCCGACAGCCTCTCCAGCGTCAGCATGCAGATGAGCGCGACCGCCGAGGAAACCTCGAGTCAGGCGGGCCGCGTGTCGGTGGGCGCGGAAGAAATCAGCCGCAACGTCGAGACCGTCGCGGTGTCGGTCGAGCAGATGTGCGGCAGCATTCAGGAGATCTCGAAGAGCACCGGTGAGGCGGCGCGCGTCGCCGCGTTCGCGGCCGGCGAGGTCGAGATCACGAACGTCGCGGTCGGCAAGCTGGGCGCGAGCAGCTCCGAGATCGGACAGGTGGTGCAGGTGATCAGCTCGATCGCCGAGCAGACCAACCTGCTGGCGCTCAACGCCACGATCGAGGCCGCCCGCGCCGGCGAGGCCGGCAAGGGCTTCGCGGTGGTGGCGAACGAGGTCAAGGAATTGGCACGCGGAACCGCCGCCGCCACCGGCGACATCGAACGGAAGATCAAGGCGATCCAGGCCGACACCGAGGCCGCGGTGGTCGCGATTGGGGAGATCAGCCAGACCATTCAGCAGATCAAGGACATCACGAACACGATCGCGAGCGCGATCGACCAGCAACTCGCCACCACCGCCGAGATCGGCCGCTCGTTGAGCGAGGCGGCGAAGGGCAGCTCGGACATCAGCCACGGCGTGCTGAGCGTGGCGCAAGCGGCGCGCGACACCGCGTCCGGCTCGACCAGCACACAGCGCGCCGCGCACGACCTCGCGGAGATGGCGGCCGAGCTGCGCCGGCTGACCGAGCGCTTCCGCTTCTCGGGCGCGCTGCGCGAGGGCGGCGTGTCCGAACGAGCATCCCGGGATGACGATGACCCAGACGAGGAACGGGTGACGCGCGCGGCCTAGCGCCCGCGATCGGCTTCGATCACACGGAGAATCACATGATGCGAGCACTGGTGGTAGACGATTCGCGCGCGATGCGTGCCATTCTCGGCAAGCACCTCCGCGAGCTGGGTTTCGAGGTCCACGAGGCCCGCACCGGCGTGGACGCGCTGATGGTGCTCCACAAGATCGGCAGCGTCGAGCTGATGATGGTGGACTGGAACATGCCGGAGATGGACGGCCTCGAGTTCCTGAACCGCGTGCGCTCGGATCATGACCACGACGATTCGCGGGTCATGATGGTCACCACCGAGAGCGAGATGTCGCAGGTTCAGGTGGCGCTGCAGGCCGGCGCCAACGAGTACCTGATGAAGCCGTTCGACCGCGAAGCCCTGCTCGAGAAGCTGCTGCTCCTCGGCATCGATCCCAGCGAAAACGCCGCCTGATCGCCTGATCGCGGGCGATCGCGCCGTGGGAACGCGGCGAGGGGCCTCGCGCGGGCGCGGAGAGTCATGCGCAAGATCCGGGTGTTCATCATCGACGACGCCGCGGCCATGCGACGCCTGATCGCCGAAGCGCTGGCGGCCGACGCCGAGCTGGAGATCGCCGGCAGCGCCGAGAACGGGCGCGTCGCGCTCGATCGCATCCCGCACGCGCGTCCCGATGTGCTGGTGCTCGATCTCGAGATGCCGGTGATGGGCGGACTCGAGATGCTGGCCGAGCTGAGGCGCGCGCATCCGCGCCTGCCGGTCATCGTCTTCAGCTCCGATTCACGCCCGGGCGCGGAGGCGACGCTCGATGCCCTGTGGCTGGGCGCGGGCGACTACGTGACGAAGTCGCAGGCTCACTCGCCGGCGCAGGCCGTGCGCCACATCCATGCCGAGCTCGTGCCGCGCATCAAGGCGCTGTGCGCGAGCCGCACCCCTCAACCCGCGCCCGAGCGCACGCACCCCGCCGCGGCGCGCGCCGCCGCGCATCCGCCGCGCTCGCGCGAGGCTCGCCGCGCCACTGTTCAATTGCTGGCGATCGGCGCCTCGACCGGCGGGCCCAATGCGCTCGGCACGCTGCTGCCCGAGCTGGGCGCGGAGTTTCCGGTGCCGATCGTGATCGTCCAGCACATGCCGCCGCTCTTCACGCGCTTCCTCGCCGAGCGGCTGTCGGCGAAGGGCGGGCTGCCAGTGCGCGAGGCGGTCGATGGCGACGCGCTCGCGCCCGGCTACGCGTGGATCGCACCCGGTGATTTTCACATGCGGCTCGAGAGCACCGGCACCAGCGTGCGCGTGCGGCTCGACCGCGGCCCGCAGGTCAATTCGTGCCGGCCCTCGGTGGATACGCTGTTCACCTCCGTGGCCGAAGTCTTCGGCGCCGGCGCGCTCGCCGTGATCCTGACCGGCATGGGACAGGACGGTCTCAAGGGCTGCGAGCGGATCGTCACCGCCGGCGGCCGCGTGCTGGCGCAGGACGAGAGCACGAGCGTGGTGTGGGGCATGCCCGGCATGGTGGCGCGCGCGGGCCTCGCGGATCGCGTGCTCCCCATCGATCAGCTCGCGGCCGAGATCCTGCGGCGCGCAGCGCGCGGCCGCGAGTCGCGGCGAAGGGCGGCCTGACGATGAGCCCGGCACGCCCGCATCGTTCCCGCGCGCCGCACGAGTCCGCGCCGCGCCTGAAGCGGGAGGACTATGCCTACCTTCAGGATCTGATGCGGCGGCGCGCCGGCATCAGCCTCGAGGGCGGCAAGGAGTATCTCGCCGAGGCGCGCCTCGCGGCGCTCGCGCTCGCTCAAGGGTTCGGAGCCCTGCCGGCGCTGATGGAGAGCCTGCAGACCGAAGGCGAGCGCGGCGATCTGCACCGCGCGGTGGTCGAGGCGCTCGCGATCACCGAGACCTCGTTCTTCCGCGACCTGCACCCGTTCGAGGCGCTCAAGAACGTGATCCTGCCCGAGCTGCTCGCCCGCGCGGGCGATCGCTGCATCAACATCTGGAGCGCCGCCTGCTCGAGCGGCCAGGAGCCCTACAGCATCGCGATGCTGATCCGCGATCGCTTCCCGCAGCTGGTCTCGGGCGGCGTGCGACTGGTGGCGAGCGATCTGTCGCAGAGCATGCTCGTGCGCGCGCGCAGCGGGCTCTTCACCAAGATCGAGGTCAACCGCGGCCTGCCGGCGCCGATGCTGGTGCGCTACTTCACACAGGGCGAGGAGGGCTGGCAGATTCGCACCGATCTGCGGCAGATGATCGAGTTCCACGAGCTGAACCTCGCCGAGAGCTGGCCATCCCTGCCGTTCATGGACGTCATCTTCCTGCGCAACGTGCTGCTCTATTTCGACGCCGAGACGCGGCGCTCCGTGCTCCACAACCTCGCCAAGTGCCTGCGCCCCGAAGGCGTGCTGGTGCTCGGCGGCGGCGAGACCACGCTGACGCTGGATGATTCGTACGAACCCGTTCAGGTCGATCGGGCCGTGTGCTATCGGCTGGTGCCCGCCGATCGGGCGCGGCAGCGGAAGGCCGCCTAATCCCGCAGCCCCCGTGGCCGCGAGTAAAGGACATCATGAGCTCGAAATCGATCCCCATCGCCGAGTGGCTGGCCAGCCTGCGAGTGGCGGCCAACGATCTGCTGCGCACCTCCCTGCGCTTCGAGCAGACCGGCGCGGCGGCGGCCGAGCGCGGCCGCGGAAAGCGCACGAGCGCCAAGGCGGCGCCCGCGAAGAAGAAGCCCGACGCGAAGCGGGCGCCCGCGGCCGAGCAGCACGGCGCGTACATCGCGGTGCTGGGCGAGGCGAACGCCATGCACCTTGGCATCACGACCAGCCCCGAGGGCTGCCGCGCGCTCGCGCGGGGCCTGCTCGGCATGCGCGCCGACGAGGAGCTTTCCGAGCACGACGCCGTGGATGGCGTGAGCGAGGTGATGAACATCATCGCCGGCAAGGTGAAGTCCACGATGTCGGATCGCGATCATTCCCTGCGGCTCGGCATGCCGATCTTCATGCAGCAGCCGATCCAGGTCCGCGAGGGCCTCGAGCGCGTGCAGGCCGACGTCATGATCGGGCCCGTGCCCTGCACGCTGATGGTCTTCCGGATGAAGGAAGCCGCTTAGCCGCTGCCGAGGTCCCCGCCGCGCGGCCCTGCGGGCACGCGAGCCGGCGGACCGGATCTTGCAGTACCCGCCACGCGCGTCCCCGGCACGAGCCCCCGCTGGCTCCCGTGTGGAGGCGGCTCATGAAGTCCCGACTCGCAGTGCTCGTTCTTGCCGGCGCCCTTTGGATTCCCTCGCTCGCGTTCGCGGCCGGCGGCCCACTCCGGACCAACGATCCCTCGCAGGACATGTGGGGCACCGGCTCGCGCATCCCCATCAGCCGGGCGCTCGTGAACCCGCTGGTCAAGAAGGCCATGAGCCAGTTCGACGCGTTCGGCTACATTCGCGTGCCCACGTACGACTGCAGCCGCACGAACGGTGACACCACGATCGTGTTCATCGCCTACCAGCAGCCCGGCGTGGACCTGCGTCAGGCGATGCCGTTGATCGTCGTGTTCAACCTCCCCAACGCTTGGGGCCCGACCGTCGACATTCGAGGCGGCATCCTCGAGCGCGGACCCGATGGCACCCTGCACGGCGCGTCGGGGGCGAGCGCGCACACCGTGCACGTGAGCGGCGGCGGCGGTTTGTCCACGCGGGCGACGCCGATCCCGGTCGTCAACGATCCCCTCGACGTCCTCGAGTGGAACTCGTGGGTGAACTGCGCCATCTACTTCTGCGAGGACTGCAAGGAAGAGCTGATTTTCACCCCGGTGATCGTGCAGGTGCTCTGCTGCCTGGTCTCGTCCGGGGTCTGCTACAAGATCTTCGAGTGAGCCTCACGACGGGGGCTCGAGCTCGGCCACGATGGGCGCGTGATCCGACGCGCGCCCTGGCCCATCGAGCCCGCCGACCGTGAAGCCGCGGCCGCCTCGCCACCCGCGTCCCGCGAACCAGTCGAGCCGGAGCCGGGCGCGCCGCTCTGCCCAGCGGAAGAGCTCGGGGGCGAGGTGGCGGAGCGGCAGCGGCAGCGAATTCACCTCATCGAGGCGCCCCAGGCGCAGCTGAAGCGTGCCCTCGCGATCGTTGAAGCGGTGCCAATCGAAGCCGGCGCCCGCCAGCTCGTCGAACAACGGCTCGTGATGCGGGCCGCGATCGGGATGGCGCAGCCGCGCCGTGAGCCCGGAAGAGGGCGTGAGCGTGAGCGCGAGGCCGCTCGCGAGCCGGTCGAAGGGCCGGCCACGATCGAACGTGTGCGAGTTGAAATCGCCCGCGAGCACGACCGGGCCCGCGTCGTCCGTGAGGGCTTCCATCAGCGCGCGCATCTGGGCGGCCCGGCGCGCGCGCGTGCGGTGCACCTCGAGGTGCACGGAGACGGCGGTGAACGGCGCGCCGGGGCGCTCGATGGTCGCGACCAGCGCGGCGTGGCGGCCCCACATGCCCTCACGATCGAACTGAATCTCGAGCGGGCCCGGGAGCGGCACGATGCGCAGCTTCCGGAACGGGTGCCGCGAGAGCACCGCGATGCCGAACAGGCCCTCCTCGTTCTCGCGGCCGGCGGCGGCCACGGGATCATCGTCGCGCCCGGCGGTGGTCTCGATGAAGAGCGGCGCGAACACGGCGTGAAGGCCGAGCGCCGCCGCGAGGTCGGCCGTGACGTCACGATTCCCGGCCCGCGCCATGCCGAGGTCCACCTCGTTGAGCAGCACGAGATCAGCGCCGGCGAGCCGCGGATGCGACGTGAGCGCGCGCTCAACTTCCTCGTAGCGATTGCCGTGCTCGATGTTCCAGTGCACCGCGCGGAGCGTTCCGCCCGCGTGCGGGGCGGCCCCGGCGGGAGCCGGCGTCACGCGCGGGGCGAAGAGCACGCGCTCGAGCCGGCGCTCGAGCGCCGGCGACCCGCTCGCGCCCGTCAGGTCGGCGAGGGTCGCGTGGCGCCGCAGCGCGTCCTGGAGCGAGCGGCATTCTTCAAGCAGCGCGCGGTCACGGGGCATCAGTCACGGGACATCGGTCACGGGGCATCGGGATCGGGAACGACGCGGGCCGGCCCTCGCGCGTCGGCGCTTCAGCTCCGGATGTTGAACTGGCTCAGGATGAAGGCGTAGTCGAACGCCAGATCGCGCAGCGCGTCGTAGCGGCCCGACGATCCGCCGTGGCCCGCGCCCATGTTGATCTTGAAGATGAGCGGGTTCGAGTCGGTCTTCAGGGTCCGCAGCTTCGCCACGTACTTCGCCGGCTCCCAGTACATCACCTGGCTGTCGTTGAGCGAGGTCTTGACCAGCATCGTCGGGTACGCCTTGCGCGCGACGTTGTCGTACGGGCTGTAGCGCCGCATGTAGTCGTACGCCGCCTTCTCGTGCGGATTGCCCCACTCCTCGTACTCGGTGACCGTGAGCGGCAGCGACTCGTCGAGCATGGTGTTCATGACGTCCACGAACGGCACCTGCGCGATCACCGCCTTGAAGAGATCGGGCTCGAGGTTCGTGACCGCGCCCATCAGCAGTCCGCCGGCGCTGCCGCCCTGGATCACGAGCCGGCGCGACGACGTCCACTTCTGATCGATCAGCCACCGCGCTGCGTCCACGAAGTCCGTGAACGTGTTCATCTTTTCCATCATCCGGCCGTGATCGTGCCAGGCCTTGCCCATCTCGCCGCCGCCGCGAATGTGCGCGACCGCGTAGACCACACCGCGATCGAGCAGGCTGAAGCGCGGGGAGGAGAAGCCCGCGAACATCGGAATGCCGTAGGAGCCGTAGCCGTAGAGCAGCATCGGCGCCGAGCCGTCGCGTGGCACGTCCTTGCGGTAAACGATCGAGATCGGGATGCGCGTGCCGTCACGCGCGAGCGCCCACAGGCGTTCCGAGCGGTAACGCGTGGGATCGAACCCGCCCACCACCTCGACGCGCTTGAGGAGCTTCGACTGCCGCGTCGCGATGTCGAAGTCGTAGACGGAGGGCGGCGTGGCGAACGAGTTATAGGTGTAACGGTAGGCGCTGGCGTGGTACTCGAGATTCTCACCCGGTCCGGCGGTGTAGACCTGCTCGGGGAACTGGATGCTCTGCGAATCCCCGCCGTCGTAGCGGCAGATCCGAATGCGCGTCAGCCCCTCCGCGCGCTCGCGGACGACGTAGTGGTCCGAGAAGCAATCCACGCCCACCAGCATCACGTCGTCGCGATGCGGGATCACTTCCTTCCAGCTCGAGGGTCCGGGATTCGCGGCCGGCGCGGACACCAGGCGGAAGTTGGGCGCGCCCTTGTTGGTGCGGATCAGGAACTGATCGCCATGCTGATCGACGTAGTACTCGTGCCCGATCTCGCGCGGCGCGATCAGGCGCCATTCGCCCAGCGGCTGATTGGCCGCGATCCAGCGTACCTCGGAGGCGGTATGGCTCGCGCCCGTCAGGAACAACGACGCGAGGCTGCGATCGCGGTGCACCCCGACGTCGAACTTCTCGTCCTTCTCCTCGTAAATGAGCGCGTCGGATTCGACCGGCGTGCCGAGCTGGTGGCGATACATCCGGTACTGGCGCTTCGCCGCGTCCTCGACGGTGTAGAACACCGTGGCGTTGTCAGCGGCCCAGGCCACCGAGCCGGTCTTCGGCACGCTCTCGGGGAACCATTTGCCGGTCGAGAGATCCTTGACGTGCAGCGCGTACTGGCGAAAGCCGGTGGTGTCGAGCGAGAACGCGAGCTTCATGCCGTCGTCGCTCACCTCGAACGATCCCAGCCCGAGGAACTTGTGGCCCTCGGCGAGCTGATTGAGATCCAGCACGACTTCCTCCGCCGCATCGAGGCTGCCCTTCCTCCGGCAGCGGATCGGATACTGCTTCCCCTCCTCGGTGCGCGAGTAATAGAAGTAATCGCCGAGCCGGTACGGAACGCTCAAGTCGGTCTGCTGGATGCGCGCCAGCATCTCCTTGTAGAGCGTCTCCTGTAGCGGCTCCGTGGGCTTCATCACCGCGGCCGTGTAGCTGTTCTCGGCTTCGAGGTAGGAGGTCACCTCGGGATCCGACTTCTCGCGCAGCCAGAAGTAATCGTCGAACAGGGTGTCGCCGTGCACCACGGTCGTGCGCGGAACGCGCTTGGCGAGCGGCGGATCGGGAAGCGCGGAGATCTCGTCGGCGGTCGAACTCTCAGGCATGGCGGCTCCCATCAGGTATTGGAGTCCCAGCATCAGCGCGAACAGCGTGCGGATCCTCACGGCGGCTCCCCTGGGAATCCAAGGTCAGATGTGTCGCATCGGAAGGGCGGGAGCATAGCAGACCATCCTCGGGCGGCACGCGTTGCGTGCCGGAGTGCGAGCGCATAAAATCAAGCCGAATCGAACTTCCCCCGTGTCCGCCGCGCCGCCGGCCACCATCCCTTTCAGACTGGAGATCCCGCTTCATGTCGCGTCCGCGCACGCTTCGAGAGCTCGAGGCATCCGGCTACCGCAGCCGATCGATCAAGGACGAGTTGCGCGCCAATCTGGTCGCGCGCCTCCGATCGCGGGAACGTCTGTTCCCGGGCATCGTCGGCTACGAGAGCACCGTCGAGCCGCAAATCGTGAACGCGCTGCTGTCGCGCCACGATTTCATCCTGTTGGGTCTGCGCGGCCAGGCGAAGACACGCCTGCTGCGCGCTCTCACCCAGTTCCTCGACGAGTGGATCCCCGCGATCGAGGGCTGCCCCCTCAACAGCGATCCGCACACGCCGCTCACGCACCACGCGCGCGCGCTGATCGAATCGCGCGGCGAGGACACGCCGATCCGCTGGCTGCACCGCGACGAGCGCTATCAGGAAAAGCTCGCGACGCCCGACGTCACGATCGCCGATCTCATTGGCGACATCGATCCCATCAAGGCGGCGACGCTGAGGCTCGATTACTCGGACGAGCGCGTCATCCACTACGGCATCATCCCGCGCACGCATCGCGGCATCTTCGCGATCAACGAGCTGCCGGACCTGCAGCCGCGCATCCAGGTGGGGCTTCTCAACATTCTCGAGGAAAAAGACTTCCAGATCCGCGGCTTCCCGGTGCGCATTCCGCTCGACGTGCTGATGGTGTTCTCCGCGAACCCCGAGGACTACACCAACCGCGGCAACATCATCACGCCGCTGCGCGATCGCATCAATTCGCAGATCATCACGCACTACCCCGCGGAGCGCGAGCAGGGCATGAAGATCACCGCGCAAGAGTCGTGGACGACGCGCGACGACGGCGTGGTCGAGGTCGTGATCCCGGGCTTCGTGCGCGAGCTGGTCGAGGAGGTCGCGATCCAGGCGCGCAAGAGCGAGTACGTGGATCAGAATTCCGGCGTCTCGGCGCGGCTGCCGATCGCGCTGATCGAGAACCTGGTGTCGAATGCCGAGCGCCGCGGCCTCGCGACCGGCGAGAAGCGCGTGATGACGCGCATCTGCGATCTCCAGCAGGCGGTCTCGGCGGTGAGCGGCAAGGTCGAGCTGGTGCTGGAGGGCGAGCAGGAGGGCGCGCTCAACGTGGCGCGCGCGCTGCTCGGCCGCGGCGTGAAGTCGATGTTCTCGCAGCGCCTGCCGGATGCGTTCAAGCCGCGTCGCGCGCGGCGCGGCGCGGCCGCGGCCGCGGCTGCGGAGGGGGGAGAGAGCGAGACCACGACCTCCGAGTACCGGCCGCTGCTCGACTGGTTCGCGAGCGGCAACCACGTCGAGGTGGCGGACGATCTGCCACAGGCCGAGTACACGAAACGACTGCATGCCGTGCGCGGCCTCGCCACGCTGGCCGACAAGTACCTCTCGCCGAGCGGCCCGGAAGAGCAGGCGGTCGCGATGGAGCTGGTGCTCGAAGGCCTGCACCAGCATTCGATGTTGTCGCGCGAGCGTACCGACGGCGCCCGCACCGCGTACAAGGACATGCTGAAGAGCATGCTCAGCGGCTTCGGCTCGCCGGAGGACTGAGCGGCCGATGAGGCCCCGTCTGCTGCGTCTTCCTTGCATCCCGGGCCTCCTCGACCGCGCTGGGCAATATGAGATTTGACTACCAGAAGTGGCGCGGCCCGCGGCCGGAGGACATCCAGTTCATCCGGCAGCTGATGGACATCTTTCGCAACCTCCTGCTCCAGACCGGCGGCGACGTCGAAGACGCGCTGCGCTGGATGGAGCACTTCGGCGAGCAATACGGTTTCTTCAACGAGACGTTCGGACTCGCCGAATTCAAGAAGCTGCTCCAGGAATCGGGCGAGGTGGAGCGCTCGGCGCAGGGCGGCATGCGCCTGAGCCCCAAGGGCGAGCGCCGCATCCGCCAGGATTCGCTGAACGAGATCTTCGGCGCGCTCGAGGCCGGCGGCACCGGGGACCATCGTACGCCGCAGGCGGGGCGCGGCGGCGAGCGGCTCTCCGAAACGCGCGCGTGGCAGTTCGGCGACAACCTCTCGGACCTGGATCCGCTCCAGTCGATGAGCAACGCGGTCAAGCACCACGGCATCGACGATCTCACGCTCACCGAGGACGACCTCGAGGTGTTCGAGAACGAGCACCTCTCGGCGTGCGCCACCGTGCTGATGGTGGACGTCAGCCACAGCATGATCCTCTACGGCGAGGACCGCATCACGCCGGCCAAGAAGATCGCGCTCGCGCTCACCCAGCTGATCCAGACGCGCTATCCCAAGGACTCCCTCGACGTCGTGCTGTTCGGCGATGACGCGACGCAGGTGCCGCTCCGCGACCTCCTGAAGATCCAGGCCGGACCGTTCCACACCAACACGCGCGCCGGGCTCCAGATGGCGCAGCGCCTGCTCAACGCGCGCAAGGGCGTCAACAAGCAGATCTTCATGATCACGGACGGCAAGCCCTCCGCGATCCGCGAATACGGCCGGCTCTACAAGAACCCGTTCGGCCTCGATCCCAAGATCGTGAACAAGACGCTCGAGGAGGCCGCGCACTGCCGGCGCAAGCGCATCACGATCACCACGTTCATGCTGGCGGTGGATCCGCCGCTGCTGGATTTCGTGCGGCGGCTGACCGAGCTGAATCACGGCCGCATCTACGAGACCGATCCTCAGAACCTCGGCACTTACGTGTTCCGGGACTTCGTGAGGAATCGCCGCAAGCGCCTGCACTGACGCCCGCCGCAGCCCGGCGGGAGCGGCTAGAATGTGAGCATGCCTGCCGGCGAGAAGCCGCTCCTCATCTTCGATGGCGACTGCGGCTTCTGCCGCGCGTGGATCGCGCGCTGGCGGCGCTCGATCGCCAATGCGCTCGACGTCGCGCCCTACCAGGAGGTCGCCGGGCGCTTCCCCGACATCCCGCGCGAGCGTTTCGCGCGCGCCGTTCAGCTCGTGATGCCGGATGGCCAGCGGTTCGAGGCGGCCGAGGCCGTCTTCCGCACGCTGGCGCTGGCGCCCGCGGGCGGCGCGCCGCTCGCGCTCTATCGGCATCTGCCGCTCTTCGCGCCGGTCAGCGAGCGGTGCTACCGCGTGGTCGCGGGTCACCGGCCGGCGTTCGATCGCCTGACGCGGCTCTTGTGGGGCCGCCATCTCGTGCCGCCCGGCGAGCGCGTGACGAGCTGGCTCTTCATGCGGCTTCTCGGCGTGATCTTCGCGGTCGCGTTTTACTCGCTCGCGATTCAGATCACCGGCCTGATCGGAAGCACCGGCATCCTGCCGGTGCAGAGCTACCTCGATGCGGTTCACTCGCAGCTCGGCCCGCACGCCACGTGGTTCGCGCCCACGCTGTGCTGGATCTGGCACTCCGACGCCGCGCTGCATGCGCTCGCGTGGGGCGGCTTCGCGTGCTCGCTGCTGCTCGCGCTCGGCGCGCTGCCGCCGCTGACGCTCGCGCTCGCGTGCGTGATCTACCTCTCGCTCACCGCGGCGGGGCAGGACTTCATGTGGTTTCAGTGGGACGGTCTCCTGATCGAGACCGGCGTGCTCGCGCTCTTTCTCGCGCCGTGGCGTTGGTGGTCGCGGCCGCTCTCGGATCGCGCGCCCGCGCCGGCCGGCCGCTGGCTGCTGCGCTGGCTGCTGGTCCGCCTGATGTTCTCTTCCGGCATGGCGAAGTGGCTGAGCGGCGATCCCACGTGGAGATCGTTCACCGCGCTGAATTATCACTATCAGACCCAACCCTTGCCGCCATGGACCGCGTGGTACGCGCATCATCTGCCGCAGGCGTTCCAGAAGGCCTCGGTCGGCATGATGTTCGCGATCGAGCTGGGCGCGCCGCTTCTGCTCTTCGCGCCGCGCCGGCCGCGGATCCTCGGCGCCGCGAGCATCGCGCTAATCCAACTCATCATGATGACGAGCGGCAATTATGGCTTCTTCAACCTGCTCGCGATCGCCCTTTGCCTGACCGCGCTCGACGACGCCGTCTGGCCGATGAGCCTGATCGCCGCGCGCGGCCATGCGCCCGCGCATGCGGCCGCGGCCGAGCCCACGCAATGGGCGGCCGACGCCACGCGACAACCTCCCGGTGGCCCGCTGAGGCAGGTCATGGTCGGAACAGTCTCGTTCGCGGCGGCGCTGATGTTCGTGATGAGCCTCACGCCGTTTGCGGAGACCCTGCACCTGGGCGCGGCGCTTCCGACGCCGCTCGTCGCGCTCGATCGCTCGATCGCGCCGCTGCGCGTGGTCAATTCCTACGGTCTCTTCGCGGTGATGACGACGGCTCGGCACGAGATCGTGATCCAGGGCAGCGCCGATGGCGTCGAGTGGAAGACCTACGAGTTCCGCTACAAGCCCGGCGATCCCTCGCGCCGGCCCCCGTTCGTGATCGGACACATGCCCCGCCTCGACTGGCAGATGTGGTTCGCCGCGCTGGATGACTTCCGGCGTGAGAACTGGTTCCTCGCCTTCTGCAAGCGCCTGCTCGAGGGCGCGCACGATGCGCGCGCGCTGCTCGCGCACGACGCGTTCCCGGATGCTCCGCCGCGCTTCGTGCGCGCAATTGTCTACGACTATCGTTTTACCGGCGCGGCCGAGCGCGCGAAGAGCGGCGCGTGGTGGGCGCGCGAGCCGCTCGGTCTTTACTGCCCGATCCTGACGCTCGAGGATGGCCGCCTCGTGGCGCTCGAGCCGCCCGGCGATCGGCGCGATGGGAGGGCGCGGTGACGAAGCACCGCGATCCCAAGGCACGCGGAGGACGGGACGAGCGGAGCGCGCGAGGCGCCGCGCCTCCGCGCCAGAGTCGGCGCGTGGGGCCCGAGCCCGCGCCGCTTCCACTCGATCCCGCGGTCGCCGGGCGCCTGCTTGGCGTGCTGACGGTGGGCCTCGCCGCGCTCACGCTCGCGCGCGCGGCGCTCACGTTCGTCCCCAACATGTGGATGTGGTCGCTCAACCTCCAGCGCTTCCTCGCGCCGCCGCTGGCGTGGGGCTCGTGGGTGCTGATCGCGCTCTCCTTCGCGCCCGCGCTCGCGCGCCGCATCGAGCCGCTGCTCGCGCGTGCCGGCGACGCCGCGCTCGAGCGCCGTCCGGTGCGCCTGATGTGGGCCGCCGCGGCCGCGCTGATGGTGTGGTTGCTGCCCGATCGCGTCGAATTCGTGGGTGACTTCCTGCTGCGACAGAGCACGCTTCAGACGGCGGGGGAGCTGCCCGCGCTCTGGTATCCGCAGGCCATGCCGCTCGACCTCTTCGTCCACGACGCCATCGGCCGCGCTCTGCTCGCGCGCGCCGGCATGACGGCATACAACGTGGGCCGGCTGCTCGGCGCGGTCGAAGTCGCGGCGCTGGCGCTCGTGTCGCTCGCGTACGCACGCGAGCTGCGCCTGAGGGGCAGTGCGGCCGGTGCGGCGGCCGTGATCGTGTTCTTTGGCGGCTACCTCACGCTGTTTACCGGCTACAACAAGTGTTTCAGTGAGATGACGCTGATGGTGGCCGTCGTCGGGCTTTTCATGGTGCGGCTGTCGCGCGGCGCAGGCTCACTGCTGCCCCTGGGGTTCGCGCTCGCGGCCGGCGCGCTCATCCATCGCTCGACGCTGGCGCTCTACCCCGCGGCGCTGCTGGCCCTCTGGTCGTGGTCGAAGCGCCAGCCGCACGGCGCGTGGCGACGGCCCTCGAGCCTCGTGGCGTTCGCGCTGCCCGTCGCGGCTCAGGCGATCGCGCTGCCGCACATGCTGTCGGCGATGCGCACGGTCGACGCGCTTCATTTCACGCCGCCCGAGGTGGTGTCCCGGGGCTGGCTCGCGGCAACCTTCGGCCCGGTGCGCCTCGCGGACATCCTGAATCTCGTGCTCATGCTCTCGCCGGTCTCCCTGGCCGCCGCGTGGCTCGCCGGCGCCGGACCGTGGCGCTCTCGCGATGACGGCCGCGTGCTGATGGTGCTGTGCGCCACCATGATGGTGATGATGCTGCTCGTTCATCCGCAGCAGGGCATGTACCGCGACTGGGACGTGTTCGCGACGGTGGGCATGGCCCTGTCGTTGCTCGCCGCGTTCGCGATCGGCCGGTGCCTGGGCGCCGCACCCGCGCGCTCGTTCATCGCGGTTCCAGTCGTGGCGACGGTCGCGATCTTCACGATGCAGTGGCTGCTCCACGAGACCGACTTCGACCGGGGCCTCGCGCGCGTGCGTGCTTTCATGCAAGAGCCGCCGGCGCGCACTCGCCTGCAGCAGGCGACCACGTGGCAATTCCTCGGCATACGGAACGTTCACGCGGGACGCTGGGAGGACGCTGCGGCCGCTTACGGCGAGGCGGCCGCGCGACTGTCCAGCCCCAACATTCTCCGGCAGCTGGGCTTTACGAACGAGTTCGCCGGGCATCTCGATCGCGCCCGTGACGCGTATCGGTTGATGCTGAGCCGCAATCCGGGGGACGAGTTCGCGAAGGCACGGCTCGCGATCGTCACGGGGCGTATGGACAGTCTCGGCGCCGACACCTCGCGCAGCTCGCCGTCGTGGTTGCCGCCCCCGTAGGGGTCGGCTAACGTTTCAGGCACCGAATCTCCCTCACACCCTTTCCGCGAGTCCGCCATGCCCGCCACGCTCCAGAAGACCAGCGTCGTCGAGCGCTTCCTGCGCTACGTCACGTACGACACCCAATCGTCCGAGAAGTCGGACACCTACCCGAGCACGTCCAAGCAGTTCGCGCTGTCCGATCAGCTGGTGAAGGAGCTGCGCGAGCTCGGCATTCAGGACGCCGCGCGCGACGCCAACGGCCTGGTGTTCGCGACCATTCCCGGCAACAGCCCGAAGACCGTCCCGGTGATCGGAATCCTCGCGCACGTGGACACCTCGCCCGAGGCGAGCGGCACGAACGTGAAGCCGATCGTGCACGCCGCGTGGCGCGGCGAGGACATCGTGATGCCCGACGATCCCTCGGTGGTGCTGCGGCCATCCGAGCATCCCGAGCTCAAGCAACAGATCGGGCAGGACATCATCACCGCCTCGGGCACGACCCTGCTCGGCGCCGACGACAAGGCCGGCGTGGCCGCGATCATGGCGGCCGCTGAGCACTTGATGCGCCATCCCGAGATTCCGCACGGCACGGTCCGCATCGGGTTCACGCCCGACGAGGAGATCGGCCGCGGCGCCGACCGCTTCGACATTCGCGCCTTTGGCGCGCTCTGCGCCTACACCATCGACGGCGAGTCGCGCGGCACGATGGACGTCGAGACGTTCTCGGGGGACTCGATGGTCGTCGAGTTCCAGGGCTTCAACACCCATCCGGGCTTCGCGAAGAACAAGATGATCAACGCCATACGGGTGGCGGCCGACTTCCTTTCGCGCCTGCCGCGCGATCGCATGTCGCCCGAGACCACCGAGCTGCGCCGGGGCTACGTGCATCCCAACCAGCTCGAGGGCACCGTGGATCACGCCGCGATCAAGTTCATCATCCGCGACTTCGATTCGCCGGAGCTGAAGAAGATGGAGGAGCAGCTCGAGCGCCTGGCGCGCGAGACGGCGGCGGCCTGGCCGGGGGCGCGCAGCATGGTCCGCGTGCAGGAGTCGTATCGCAATCTCGGCGACGTGCTCGCCCAAAACCCGGCCGTGGTCGAGAACGCGCGCGAAGCGTACCGGCGCTCGGGCCTCCAGCCGAGGGACAACGCGATCCGGGGCGGCACGGATGGCTCGCGCCTGAGCGCGATGGGGCTGCCGACGCCGAATCTCTTCTCGGGCGCTCATGCGGCGCACTCCCGGCACGAGTGGGTGTCGGCGCAGGACATGGAGAAGGCGGTCGAGGTGATCGTCAACCTGGCGCGCGTCTGGGAAGAGCGGGCGTGACCGTCGATCCCGCGGAGATCTCCGCCGGCGCGATGTACGGGCTGCTGACCTCGGTCGTGATCCCGCGGCCAATCGCGTTCATCTCGACCGTGAGCGCCGCGGGCCGGCGCAATCTCGCGCCGTTTTCCTATTTCAACGCGATCAGCTCGGCGCCGCCGCTCATCGGCGTCTCGTTCAGCGACCGGGGCGACGATCCCAAGGACACGCTGCGCAACATCCGCGAGACCGGTGAGTTCGTCGTCAACCTGGTGACCGAGTCGCTGCTGGGCCCGATGGCGCGCACCGCCGGCGAGTGGCCGCGCGCCACCGACGAGTTCGAGATCGCGGGATTGAGCGCCGAGCCCGCCCGCCGCGTGCGGGCGCCGCGCGTCGCGGAATCGCCGATTCACCTCGAGTGCCGGCTGCACCGCGAGATCCCGCTCGGCAACGCTCAGTTCGTCGTGGGAGAGATCCTGCTGGCAGAGATCCGCGACGACACGCTCACGGCGGGGCGCGTCGATCCGATGAAGCTTCAGGCCGTGGGCCGCCTGAGTGGCGAGCTCTACTCGCTCATGCGCGAGGTGGTCGCATCGCCGCGGCCCCGCGTCTCACGCGCCACCGGCGAACCGGCGGCCTGACGAGGCCCGCGACTCCGGCCGCGGACCACGCCCATCGCCGGCAGCGCTTTTCTTCGTGGCGGATGGCCGGCCTCTAGCCCGCCTTGGGCAGCAGCTTCAGCACCTCGCCCGGCTCGGCGTGCCGGCCCACCGCCTTCTTCGAGAAGATCAGCTTGCCGTCGGCGACCACGTCGAACTGGCCGCCCGAGCCCTTGATCAGCGTCGCGTCAATGCCGGTTGCCTGCTTGATCTCGGCCGCCAGACTGGCGGCCCGGGGCAGGTAGTTTCACTGAACGCAGTACGTGATTTCCAGCTTCATGATGACCTCCGACGGGATCCACTTGGAACGCCGCGCGCGGCCGCGCCTCGCACGCGCAGTATAGCGCCGCGATCCGCACGCACGAAAACCGTTTGATTTCCGCGCAGGCGCAGGGCAAGTTGGCGCATCTCATGCCCACCCGCCATCGCTCGATCGAAGAGAAGCTCCGCCAGGTGCTGGGCGAGGGCCTGCTCACGCAGGAGCCGCTCAAGCACCACACCACGTTCCGGATCGGCGGCCCGGCCGACTTCTACTTCCCCGCGCGCACCAGCGAGCAGCTGGCAGCGGCCCTCGCGACCGCGCACGATGACGGGCTGCCCGTCTTCCTGCTCGGCGGCGGCAGCAACCTGCTGGTCTCGGACGATGGATTTCGCGGCCTGGTGGTGCGCAACGCGATCGAGGAGATCGAGTTCGACGGCACCGTGGCGCACGTCGGCTGCGGCGCGGACTTCCTCGATCTGATCTACCGCTGCCGCGATCTCGATCTCTCCGGACTCGAGTTCGCGGCCGGCATTCCGGGCTCGGTGGGCGGCGCGCTCTACGGGAATGCCGGATGCTACGGCCAGGACATCGGCAGCTTCGTGATCGAATGCACCGACGTGAAGCTCGACGGTTCGGACCTCGAGACCCGGCCCGCGGCCTGGTATCAGTTCTCGTATCGCGATTCGCGCCTCAAGCGCGAGCCCCGCGCGCTGCTCACCTGCCTGCTCCAGTTCAAGCGCGGCGCGCGCGACGAGGTCCAGAAGGTGATCGACGAGAAGCTCGAGATCCGCCGCGTGAAACATCCGCAGTGGCGCATCGAGCCGACCGCGGGTTCGTATTTCAAGAACCTGCCGCCCGAATGGCGCATGCCGGGCGCGAAGCTCTCGCCCGGCACGCATCGCGTCGCGGCCGGGCAGCTGCTCGACGAGTGCGGCGCGCGCGGCCTGCGCGTCGGCGACGCCATGGTGTATCCCAAGCACGCGAACATCATCGTGAACGCGGGGCACGCCACCGCCGCCGAGGTGCTGGAGCTGGCGGAGCGCATGAAGGCGATGGTGCGCGAGCGCTTCGGCGTCGAGCTCGAGGAAGAGGTGATGTTCCTCGGCGAGCGGCCGCGCCGCCGCATCGCGCGCGCCTCGTAGGCGCGCCTCGCAGCCCCGCGTCGCCCGCGCCGCGCGCGCGCTTCCGCCCCCGCCGTCCGGCCCCCGCCCCGGAACCGTGTTGCAACACGCTTCTCGCTCGGGCATGCTTTCGGCATGGGAGAGGCGCTCAAGCGGCGGCTCAAGCAGGAGCGGTTTCGCAGCCCCCAGCACGAGGCGATCCTGAACCTCATGGTGGCGGCCGCGCACGTGCGCGAGCGCACCGATCGCGCGTTCGCCGAGCGCGACCTCACCGGGCCCCAGTACAACGTGCTGCGCATCCTGCGCGGCGCGGGGACCGACGGCCTCGCGCGCATCGAGGTGGCGCGCCGCATGATCGCGCGCGCTCCCGATCTCACGCGGCTGATCGATCGCCTGGCGCGTCGCGGGCTCGTCGAGCGCGGGCGCTCCGAGCGTGATCGGCGCCAGTCGCGTGCACACATCACGAAGCGCGGGCTCCAGCTGCTGGATGAGCTCGAGCCCGGCGTGAACGCGGTGGACCGCGAGATCGCGCAACGGCTCAGCGCGGCCGATGCGAAAACGCTGTCGAGATTGTGCGAGCGGATCTACGGGGAGAATGAAGGGGAGTGAGGCGTCACCGTCGCGGCAGCCGCTGTCACGGCATCAGAGCGATTCCATACGGGTGGCTCAATCCGGTGGCGGCGCCACTGATCGTGAGGCTCGGGGCGACGTTCCCGTTCGCACCCGGAGCGTAGATCGTGATGCCGTCGGGCCCCTGGTTCGCCACGTAGATCACGCCGGTGGCATCCACCACCATGGCATTGGGGTTGTTGAGCCCGGTGCTGGCGCCGATGATCGTGGCGATCGGCGCGGCGTTGCCGTTCGCGTCCGCGGCGTAGACCGTGATGCTCTTGTTGCCGCCGTTCAGGACGTAGAGCTTGCCGGCGCCATCCAGGGCAACGGCAAACGGACTGCTGAGCCCGGTGCCGGCGCCGCTGATCGTGGTGATCGGCGTGGCATAGCCGCGCGCGCCGGCGGCGAAGACCGTGATGCTGTTGTAGGTGCTGTTCGCGACGTAGAGCTTGCCGGCGCCATCCAGGGTCAGGCCTGCGGGGCTGTAGAGGTCGACGGGAGGGTTGACGCTCGTGATCGCGTAGATTGGGGTGGAGCCGGCGCCCGCATCCGCAGCGTAGACCAGGATGCCTTTCGCCCCGCTGTTCGTCACGTAGATCTGCCCCGAGCCATCCACGGCCAGGCTACCAGGGCGATTGAGCGGATCGCCGGTGATCGTTGTGATCGGCGTTGCGGTGCCATTCGAGCCCGCGGCATAGACCGTGATGTTGTACTGGTTCGCCACGTAAATCTTGCCGGTGCTGCCCACCGCCACGCCAATCGGACTCGAGACCCCGGTGTTGCCGCCGATGATCGTGAGCGGCGTGGCATTGCCGTACGAGCCGGCGGCGAAGATCGAGATGGCGTTGGACCCACGGTTTGTGGCGTAGACCCTGCCGGCGCCGTCCACGGCGACTCCCATGGGATTGTCGAGCCCGTTGATGGTGGCCGCCGAGGCGTTGCCGTACGCGCCCGGAGAGAAGATCGAGATGCTGTTGCCGGCTCGGTTCGCGACGTAGATCTGGCCCGCGCCGTCCACGGCCACCTGGCGGGCGTCATTGAGCCACGTGTACGAGCCGCTGATGGTGGAAATCGGCGTGGCATTGCCGTTCGCGCCCGGCGCGTAGACCGTGATCTTGCCGGGGCTGTCCACGACGTAGATCCTGCCGCTGCCATCCACGGCCACACCCGCGGGATTCATGAGTCCGGTGTTGGCGCCGCTGATGGTGGCGATCGGCGTGGCGTTGACGCTCGCACCCGTGGCGTAGATCGTGATGCTGTTGTTGCCACCGTTCGCGACGTAGATCTGACCGGCGCTGTCCACGGCCACGCCAGTCGGGCTGGCGAGCCCGCTGCTGGCGCCGATGATCGTGGCGATCGGTGCGGCGTTGCCGCTCGCGCCCGCGGCGTAGACCGTGATGCGATCGCTCAGCGTGACGTAGAGCTTGCCCGCGCGATCCACGGCCACTGAATAGGGGCCGTTGAGCTCGGTGTAGGGGCCGCTGATCGTGGCGATCGGCGTGGAACTCGCGCTCGCGCCAGCGGCGTAGATCGTGATGTTGTTGAAGCCAGGATTCGCAACGTAGATCTTGCCGGTGCCATCCACGGCCACGCCTGACGGCACGCCCAAGAAGTTCTCGATCGTGGCGCTCGGGGCGGCATTGCCGTTCGCGCCGGGGGCTTAGGCCGTGATGGTGCTGCTCTCGTTGTTCGTGACGTAGAACGATTGCGTCGCGGGTGGAAGGATCACGGGCGCGGTGGTGGCGGTGGTGGTGGATTTCCTCCCACATCCCGCGAGACCGATCATCAGCAGAGCCGCCCAGAGCGAGCGAGCCAGGTTCCGCATCCGATCGTGCTCCCGCACGACTCGCCTAACCACCGATCGCCGACATGCCGCGCTCGGGCTGCTGGAAGAACGGGCTATTGATGAGATGCCCGGGCTCCTTGCGCATCACCGCGGCCGCCAGCAGCGCCGCGATTTCGGAATCGCTGGCGCCCGCGCGCATCGCCTTTCGGAAATCGTATTCCTTGAGCGAGAACAGGCAGGTCCGGATCTGCCCGTCGGCGGTGAGACGAATGCGGTCGCAATGCCCGCAGAACGGACGCGTCACCGAGGCGATCACTCCGACGTTGCCGCGGCCATCGAGATAGCGATAGAGCGTGGCGGGCGCGCTCGGATCGGCGCCCGGCGCGGGCTCGATCGGGAACTCCGCGCCGATCTGCGCCAGGATCTCATCCGCCGGCACCAGCTTCTCGCGCGACCAACCGTGCTGCGCATCGAGCGGCATCCACTCGATGAAGCGCAGCTCGTAGCCCTCGCCCCGGGCCCAGCGCGCGAGCGGCACCGCCTCGTCCTCGTTGAAGCCGCGCATCAGCACGGCGTTCACCTTGATGGGCGTGAATCCCACCCGCCGCGCGGCCTCGAGGCCCCTCAGCACCTCGGCGTGGCGATCGCGCCGCGCGAGGCGATGAAACCGCGCGGGATCGAGCGTATCGAGGCTCACGTTCACGCGCTTGAGGCCCGCCGCCTCGAGCTCGCCCGCCATCGCCTCGAGCTTGAGGCCATTGGTGGTGAGCGAGAGATCGAGCCCCGGCCGAAGCGCGTTCAGCATCTGCACCAGGCGCGCGAGGTCGGCTCGCACCGTGGGCTCGCCGCCGGTCAGGCGAATGCCGGTCACGCCGTGCTCGAGGCAGATGCGCGCGAAGCGGGCGATCTCCTCGTAGGTGAGGAGGTCGTCCTTCGGCAGCCAGGGCATTCCCTCCGCCGGCATGCAGTAAACACAGCGCAGGTTGCAGCGATCGGTGACCGAGATGCGCAGATCGCGCACCACGCGGCCGTGCGTGTCGGTGAGAGCGGTCATGACTCCTGCCAGCGCCTGGTGGGTGGCGGCCGCGAGTGGCCGCACCCTCGAGCGCGAGGGCCGTTGGGACGCCTTCGAACCACCAAGGATACGCCGCGCCAGTGCCACTGACAACGCGCGGGGATCGTGCGAGGATGATGTGCTCATGAGTGCACGATCCCGAAAGCGCAGGCGCGACGCGGCTTCCACGCCGCTCGGGCCCGCCGCTCCGGCCGCCGGGGACGCACGAACGGTGCAGGGGGCCGCGCCAGCGAGGCGATGGTGGCGGGACGGCTGGTGCTGGGCGGCGCTGAGCACGGTGGCGGTGCTGGTGGGGCACAG